>JABAOH010000102.1_pt1 | contig 89899 bp, 57 predicted proteins | sample 7062181 | NCBI WGS metagenome assembly JABAOH01 (sample SAMN14538630, study PRJNA623070) | marine sediment metagenome | biome: marine biome [ENVO:00000428]; feature: marine pelagic biome [ENVO:01000023]; material: deep marine sediment [ENVO:00002113]; isolation source: pool of 5 deep marine... | reverse complement strand
ACTTGACAGGCGCTTTCTATGGAAGCGGGAGCGTGGTGAGGAACCCCCCGCGGAGCCGGCCAATAAGAGAACCAACCGTCACAGGCGGCTAGCCGAGCGAAGCAGGAGCGTGGTGAGGGACCCCCCACGGAGCCGGCCTAAGAGGATCCTCGATCGCAGGCGGAAGCCACTGCAGGTACTCGATATATACGCCCGGCACGAGTTCGAAATGAAAACGACCCTTCAATATGGCAAAACAGGTCTCTCTCTGGATATCCCTTCTTCTTGTGTCACGATATTCGAGCCGCGGTTTGTCTCAGGGCTTCCAGATGAGGCGGAAGCATTCCGGGAGGCGGTACGCTTCCCGATACGTTCCAAGCCGTTGAGAGAGTTGATCAAGCCATCGGACGCTGTCGCTGTCGTCATCCCCGATATAACGCGCCCCCTCCCATCGAATCGTTTGCTGCCAATGCTTTTTGAAGAACTGTCCCAAGTTCCGTCCGGGAGGTTCACGATTGTGGTTGGAACAGGTTCTCACCGCGGGAACACACGGGAAGAACTCGAGACGATGGTTGGGAAAGATGTGGTCCGGAACTACAGAATCGTAAACCACGACGCGTCCAATTCCAATACGATGGAGCTTGCTGGCAGGACAATGGACGGCCGACCGGTTCTCCTGAACAAGGAATATGTGAATGCCGACAAGCGAATCGTCCTGGGATTCATCGAGCCGCACTTCATGGCGGGCTTCTCCGGCGGGTATAAGGGGATTTTTCCGGCAATCGCGGACATCGAATCCATTTTGCACTATCACCGGGCCTCCGTAATAGGGGACAGCCGCAGCACGTGGGGTGTTTTGGAAGGCAATCCCACACAGGAGCGGATCCGGATGAACGGATCACTCTTGCCCGTAAATTTCTGCATCAATGTGACACTGAACCGCAAGCATGAGATCACCCGCCTTTTTTGCGGTGATGTCCTCGGCGCACACGAGGAGGGCTGCAAATACGCGAAGGCAACAGCCATGGTTGCATGCGAGAGACTTTTTCCGATTGTCGTTACAACGAACGGCGGTTATCCGCTGGACCAGAACCTGTACCAGACCGTCAAGGGAATGTCGGCCGCCGCTCAGATCGTCAAAGAAGGCGGATTGATCATCACGGTTTCCAAATGCGAGGATGGGTTTCCATCGCACGGTAATTTCAAGAAGCTGCTGTTCGATCATGAATCGGCCGAAGCGGTCCTGGACACGATTTTGACGCCGGATTTTGCAATGCACGACCAGTGGGAAGCTCAATTGCTCGCACTCATTTCTCTCAAAGCTCGCGTTGCCCTTTACAGCGACTTGCCGGATGATGATGTGCGAAAAGCCCATCTCGAACCGGTGAGCAACATCAAAACGTTCATCGCGCGCGAGCTGGAGCGCTTAAGTCCACGGGCGCCAATTGCGGTGCTTCCGGAGGGACCGATGACCATTCCATATCTGGAGCATCCCAAGTGCTGATTTTCAAAAGCTCGCCTTGCAAGCGCGTTTGTCCCCTTTCTCGAAATGAAAAGGGAAGCACCAGCCCGACACTGTTACTGCTGATTCACCTTTATTTTGGGAGGTATCACGAATGAAGTACGTGTTTTCGATCATCCCGGCCTCGAGCGGGCCGATCTGGTTGCTGGTTTTTATCGGTGTTTTTATGGTCGGCATGGTTATTCTGTTTGGGTACCTGGCCTATTCATCCCGTCATGTAACTTTCGAATTAGGCCCGGAAGGTCTTCGGATCAGAGGCGATATGTACGGACGTTCCATACCGGCGTCAGCGCTCATTGTCGACGAGGTGAGGCCGATCGATCTCGGGCTTGAAAAAGGATTTCAGCTGAAGTGGAGGACGAACGGAGCGGGGTTGCCGGGTTATAAATCAGGCTGGTTCAAGCTGAGGAACGGCCAGAAAGCTCTTGCTTTCATCACGGATAAAAGGCGGGTTGTGTATGTGCCGACTCAGGATGGATATTCGGTGCTGTTGAGCGTGCGGGAACCCGATGAGTTCGTTCGTGCTTGTAAAGAACTCTTTGGAGGATCATAAGCAATTGCGAATACCAGATTGCCGAAATCTTATCATCAGGGGTATCAAGTGAATCTCACGGATCGATTCCCAACTTTTCATGCTCATTGCAGGATTGCTTGTGGGATTCTCGCATTCTGTGGTTTTTTTCTGATCTTACTCCCACGCACTGCCCTCCCCTATGAAGGTGCGAGGTCGGAAGACTTTGTTTTGATCGATTTGAAAGAAATAACATACGAAATCGAGCACTCGACCCTGACCGAGCAAGGGGCACTCACGGCCGCAAAGAGTTTTTTTCTTGCCGATTCAGGGACGATTGCCCTTCCCGAAAATCGAAACGATCCCTCGACGCGGATGATCGAATTGCCGATTATACGTATTCGCGCGACGGGAAACGCCGTCGGAGTGCCAGTCTTCTGGTTTGGCGGAGGGCCGGGGCGATCAAACCTCAGTACCTTCGGCTTCGATTATTTTATAGAGCGCCACGATCATGTGATGTTTGGCTACCGTGGCGTTGACGGTTCCATATCCCTCGATTGCCCGGAAGTAGTACGCGTGCTCAAGAGAGCAAAAGACGTTTTGACGGATGAAACTATAGCAGATGTGGGGGATGCCTATGAGGCTTGTGCAGCGAGACTCGAACAAGAGGGAGTCGACATCAATGGCTATACCACATTCGATGTTATCGGTGATGCAGAAGCAGTTCGCAAAGCGCTGGGCTACGACAAGATCAACATAATTTCTGAAAGTTACGGAACGCGTCTCGCTTATCTTTACGGTGTAAAATACCCTGATCGGGTACACCGATCGGTAATGATCGGCGCCAATCCGCCGGGTCGTTTGGTCTGGGATCCATACCAAGCCGATGAGCTGCTGCGGCATTACGGGAAACTGTGGTCGGAGGATCTCCAGGCAAGCGCAAAATGTCCCGATCTTGTGAATGCGGTGCGCGAGGTAAACGAGAACATGCCGCGGCATTGGCTGTTCCTTCCCATATATCCGGGAAACGTGAAAGCCGCTGCTTTTGCCGTGCTGAGCGAGAGAAAGACGGCCAAGATTGTTTTCGACGCGTATTGTGCCGCCGCCAGGGGCGATCCCAGCGGATTGTGGCTCGCATCTTTTGCGGCTCGCTATATCTTTCCCGAAATCGTGAATTGGGGCGATAATGCCTCGAAGGCGGTAAGTGCGGATTTCGATCCCTCACGTGATTATGCAAATGAAATGATACCCGAAGACGCTGTTATGGGCGCTCCTCTGGGCCGCTTCTTGTGGGGTCCGGGCGGGCATTGGCCAATCGACCCAATCCCCGAAGAATACCGGCGGCTGCGGCGTTGTGATGTGGAAACGCTTATCCTGAGCGGCACACTCGATTTCACAACGCCTGCTGTCAATGCACAAAATGATTTATTACCGTACCTGCCCAACGGCAGGCAAATTGTAATGGCGGAATTCGGTCACCTCACGGATATCTGGACCCTTCAACCCTCGACGACCTACCGAATTCTAACGAGCTTTCTTGAAACGGGCGTGCCGGATGTCTCGACTCTTACGTATGAGCCGATGGATTTCGAGGTACGATGGGGCTATCCGAGAATCGCAAAGCTGATTATAGCTGGCGTTTTATTGTCTGTTTTGATCGTCGCAGTGTTGATTTGGCAGATGTTGCGCGTCGTGAGACGCCGGAGGATCAACAGAATTCGAAAGGCGTATAGTTTAGGGAAACAAACTTGATGCTCCCGCTTTGTCTATTTCTGGTGCTGCAAGGCTAATTAATCTGTAAATTACCTTCCAAATGTAACCCCCAGCTTTTCCGCCACCCTCACGATCTCGCCTTCCGGATCGACCAGGTTTTGGTTCGCTGTGGCCTCTTCGAGGCTCACCGATTCGACGCGTCTCCCCTTGAAACAGACCATTTCCCCGAATTTCTCTTTGGCCACCAGTTCGACGGCCCCCACGCCAAATCGGGTGGAAAGGAACCTGTCGAATGTCGTTGGAGATCCACCTCTCTGGAGATGCCCCAGTACGACGGCGCGCGCCTCCATTCCGGTGCAGAGTCCGAGCTGGCGGGCAAGCCACATGCCGATACCGCCGAAGCGCACGGCAGGTCCATCTTTGCCCCCCGACTTTTGCATATAAAAGGGTTCGCCACCTTTGGGATATGCGCCCTCTGCAGCAACGACGATACTGAAACGGCTGCCTCTTCTTTTTCTCGCTATGAGATGATCGCAGATGATCTCGAGTTCGAATGGGATTTCGGGAATAACGATCGCATCGGCTCCTCCGGCGACGCCGGAATGAAGAGCAATCCATCCGGCGTTCCTTCCCATGACCTCGAGGACCATCAAGCGGTGGTGGCTCTCCGCTGTTGTGTGGAGTTTATCGAGGGCGTCCGTTGCCGTGGCAACGGCTGTATCGAATCCGAACGTGACGTCCGTAGCGGCCAGGTCGTTGTCGATGGTCTTGGGCACGCCGACAACGGGAAGGCCTTTTTTAAAAAGCTCGTGAGCGATGCAGAGCGTTCCGTCCCCGCCGATTGCAATCAACGCATCGAGGCCGAGAGATTTGAAATTCGCGATCAACTCATCGCTTCGGTCCTCTTTAACAATCTTGGATCCAACTTTAGCAGGGTACTCGAATGGATTTCCTCTGTTGGTCGTACCCAGAATCGTGCCACCCTCCTGGAGGATCCCTCTTACATCCTTGCTTTCGAGCCTTCGAACACCGGATGTCTCCAGGAGCCCGTCGAATCCCGTTTCGATCCCGTAGACTTCCCATCCGTATTCCTTAATTGCACTTCTCACAATAGCCCGGATCACGGCGTTCAGTCCGGGCGCGTCCCCGCCTCCAGTTGAAATGGCAATACTATCGATCATGATTTCTCCCTACTAGCTCAATGCATTTCGAGTAAACGCATACCAGCGGCGATTGTAGCACACGCCGTTCAATCTGAGCACCGGCAATCTACTGGTTGTCTCAACAACTTTCCGCCTCGAAACAGCCTTGACGGCGCAGATATGGAATCTCCGCGAACCTCTTTCAGATCAAGGTTGGCTTCAATCATTAATTTCTTTGTTTTTGTATCGTTTGATACCGAACTTTTTCATTCTGTATATGAGGACATGGCGCGGAATGCCGAGCAATTTTGCCGCTTGGGTTTGATTCCAGCCGCAGGAGTCGAGGGTGTCGACGACCAGCCGCTTCTCCAATTCGGGGAGCGTCCGTATTTCATTCGAAGTCGTTTTTGCCAGTTCCCGTGAAATGATCGCCAGCTGTTCTTTGACGGCGGTTTCGTCTATCGTATCCCTGGAGCGCATCAAAATAAGCCTCTCGCAGAAGTTCTCCAGCTCGCGGACGTTTCCAGGCCAGCTGTACGAGTTCAAAACCTCTATCGCTTTCTTGGTGAAAGCAACCTTCGATCCACCGGTGATTTTCTTCATGAAATGGCGGACGAGCAACGGGATGTCCGACATTCTCTCCCGGAGCGGTGGGATACGCAGCGGCACGACATTCAGGCGGTAAAACAGGTCCTCTCGAAACTCACCTTTTGAGATTAGCTCGGTGAGGGGACGGTTTGTGGCGGCGATGATCCTGACATCGACAATGGAGAGGCGATCGTCACCCACCCGCTCGATTTCTTTTTCCTGAAGTGCACGAAGAATCTTCGCTTGGAGGTTCAGCGGCATCGATCCTATTTCGTCGAGAAACATCGTGCCGCCGTGAGCCTGCTGAAACTTTCCTTCTTTGTCCCGGATGGCTCCCGTAAACGCTCCTTTTACATGACCGAAGAGCTCGCTCTCCAGAAGCTCCGAAGGAATGGCTGCGCAGTTGATGGTAACGAGCCGCGCATCCTTTCTGGGGCTGTGGTGGTGTATCGCCTTGGCGACCAGCTCTTTCCCCGTGCCGCTTTCTCCGGTGATGAGAACCGATGCATCGGTTGGAGCTATTTTTCGAATGATGTCGAATACATTGCTCATCGCAGCGGATAAGCCGACGATGTTCTCGAAGCGAAGCTTCTCCCTGAGAGACTCCTTCAACGCCTCATTTTCTTTTTCTAGATGTTGCAGTTTCAGCGTTTTTTGCACGGTGAGTTTTAACTCATCCCTGCTGATCGGTTTGGCGAGGTAGTCCGATGCACCGAGCTTCATCGCTTCCACCGCTGTCTCTACGGTTCCGAATGCGGTCAGCATAATCACGGGTATGCTGTTGTCCAGGCGTTTGATCTCTTTCAAGAGAGCGATCCCATCCATCGATGGCATCTTGATATCGGAAAGAACAAGGTCCGGGCGCCCTTGGCTGATTCGATCCAATCCTTCTTGCGCGGAACCGGACGTTTCCACTTGGTATCCTGCCTCCTCGAGGATGAAACCGAGGACCTTCCGGATGCTCTCGTCATCATCGATAATAAGGATCTTACCGAGCGGCAATGGACCCCTCCTGCTTGATCGGGACAAGAACGGTAACAGAGGTCCCTTTTCCAAGCGTGCTCTGTATTTCGATCTTTCCGTTGTGATTTTGGATGATCACGTGCGAAATCGATAAACCGAGTCCTGTTCCCGACTCACGGGTAGTGAAAAATGGATCGAATATCTTTTCGAGATTCTCTTTGGATATACCGTGACCTGTGTCGGTGAAAGATGCAGCGATGAACGTTTCTCCGTTGAAGATTTCTTTACGAGTGGTGATCGTGAGTGTTCCGCCGTCCGGCATAGCTGCAATCGCGTTCAGTATAATATTCAAAAAAACCTGGTGGATTTTCTCGCTGTCGAGTGGCGCCTGGGGAAGATCAGGATCAAGCATTGGGACGATGCTGACGTTCCCGGAGACATTTTCTATTTCTGCCTGTGATACTACGTCCCGGACGACGTCGTTTACCTGCGTGGGAGTCCGCTCCAGGGGGCGCGGTCTCGCGAAGCTCAAGAAATCTTCGACCACGCGGCTCAAACGGTGGCTCTCTTTTGTAAGAACCTGAAGCAGCTCGTGCTTTCGTGAACCGGGCGGAAAATCATCACCAAGAATTTCCGCTGACCCTTGAATCGAACCAAGAGGATTCTTGATCTCGTGCGCCAAGCCGGCCGCCATCTGGCCGAGAGATGAGAGATGTTCCTTTAAAGCGAGTTCTTTTGAGAGCGCTTCGCGCCTGCGTCGCTCGTAGCGTTGGAGTTCGATGAGTATCCCCGAAGTCAAACCGATGGCCAGGTAGAAGACCATCTCGGTGTACTCGTTTAGCAGTAGCGCCGAATCGGTTATCCCGCGGATCCTTCCATACGGAAGGGTCAGGGCTGTGATCAAAAGAGCAACGGAGATGCCGCCCCGCACGCCGAACCAGATGGCTCCAAGGATAATCGGAATGTAGCAGAGCCTCCCATGGATGGCGTGGAACAAGCCGGAACCGCCGTGCGACGGTGGGATGATGTACCCATAATGAAAAGTGACGGTGGCGGCCGTGACCAGTCCGATAATCAGCAATCGAGTATTCGGGCGATAGGTGCGGGGCATCTCGAGCCTATTTTACACCAATCAGGCGATCATCAACAGCGTTGTTTGCGACGATGGACGAAATCGCCATACGAAGGCTTTCCGTTACTGCATCTATGGATTAAGTCGTATTGGGAGTGCTCCGTATCGTCTCTGTGAAAAGCCCTTGGTTAGGTCCCCGGCACGCTTGCATCCTGCAAGAATCCGCATTTTGCAACGCTAAAGCGTTCCTCGCGCTCTCGGCATAACTGGTAGAAAGTTCAATTAGTTTGGCGGATGCCTGGGGGGTATAAGCCTCGATGCTCGTCGTTGACACCACGCAAGGGAATTATAGGGAACAATAGGAAACGATTGGGAAGGAGACGCTGCAGGCTGCCACAACTGGAACGTTCTTTGCCCTGAGGGGAACTATCAGGGAGCGAGGAGCATACTTCCCCTCAAGTTATCTGATTCTCAGGCGGATTCCTCGCGCGAGCGTTTCATTTTTTTCTCCTAAAAAGGAGGCGTTTTATGGCTGCTAAGCGCGCATGTCGATTCCCTGGACTGTTTCTTGGGCTAGGTGCAGTGCTGTTTCTGCTCCTCCCGATGCAAGCGGGTGCCGTCAAAGATGATGGTGGGCTGACCGGTACCATCGAAGTGTACCGCGTCGTGGATGCAGAGGGCGGTGGGGAAAAATTGCTACCCGCCGAGGAAGCTCACCCCAAAGACATCATCGAATACAGACTCGTCTACAAAAACAACGGAGGCACTCCCTTGAAGAACATTTCCATCACGGACCCCGTCCCCGAAGGGACGGTGTACATCTCCAAGTCGGCTAAGAAACCGCAGATGGGAATTGTTCTTTTCAGCATTGACGGCGGGAGTAGCTATCACCACTGGCCGATTCGAATCCTGACGAAAACAGCCGAAGGGAAAGAGGAGTGGAAGGAAGCGAAGCCGGAAATGGTGACGCACATTCGATGGACGATCGATGATGCGATCGATCCCGAACAAGAGATCATCGTTTCATACAGAGCGTACGTAGAGTGAGGCAGGTGATCCATGAAGCGTAAAAACGTCTTTATTGTCGCACTGGTTCTGCTGGCGATCCTCTTGATCTCCGCATCGCAGCTCATTGCTGTGATCACGCCTGCAGGAACGCAGATCCGAAACAGATCTTCCGCTACTTACGAGGATATGGTCGGAAATACTTACTCGACGACCTCGAATGAAGTCGTCACTGTTGTCTTACCGGTATACGGTGTATCGATCCTTCCGGACGATTCCGGAGAGACACCGCCGGTCACACCGGCGATGAGCCAAAACGCGATACCCGGATTGACCGTGTACTATCGCTATGATCTTACCAATACGGGTAACGACAACGACAGTTTTTCACTCGTGCCGATTGTCGACGCGCTCAACACGACGGTTGCGATAAACGCATCCGATGTGACGATCTACCACGACATGAACTCCAACGGCGTTGTTGACGCGGGCGAGCCCGTCATAAGCGCGGGAGGCGTGCCAGGAAACCTCGGCCCGCTTGCTACGCTGGAAACATCAAGCCTTATTCTTGCTTACACGATTCCTGGGACGGCCACGGCAGGTGAAGTGGCATATGTCGGTGTCGAGGGAACGTCCGTAGCAGATCCTGCGCAGATTGATACACGCAACTACCATTTGACAATCGTTGTAAATGACGCCGTCATGACAGCAAATCTCGCGGCTGTGCCACCTGTTGTCTTCCAAGGCAATCAAATCACGTATACGCTCTCGGGGAACAATACGGGAAGCAATAACGCGAATGGCGTGACGGTGGCCTCCGTCGGCCTCACCGGGGTTCTGCTGTACGACGTTATTCCCGTCGATCCGGGAACGGCGCTGCCTCTTCCGATCTTCGGCGCTCCCGCAGGGGGCCCTGCCGGAGGGACCGTTGTCTATTTGAATGCGGGCAACTCCACAGCCGGAAGCCCCGAGACATGGAACTGGAGTCTCGCCCCGGGGCCGAACGACATCGCAGTCGGCTACATCACCAATGGAGCGATTGTTCCGGGTCAGGGTTATTCGTTGAGCTATCAGGTTACCGTGCCTGTAGGAATGCCGGCCGGTGTGCTCAACAACGACGCGGCGGTCGCATATGTGGACAACGATGGCGGCACCCCAGATCCGACCATCGTTCTGTCGAATAACGCACCGGTTACAGTTGGTGCCGTCGCCGACGTGAAGATCGGTCCTGCCGGGGATGCTGGAGCGGGAACGCCTCCCAATTACAATGACGACGTTTCAACCATCGCCGCGGCATACGCCGGCAGTTCTGTAGACTTTACCAACACGACGCGAAACGATGGGAACGCTGTCGATATCATCAACATCATACTCGACGGCGCCTCGACGATTCCGCCAACGTGGACCGTGCTGCTCTTCCAGGCGGATGGCGTTACTCCCCTCGTGGATAACGGCGTCGACGGGATCGTGGATGTCGGCCCCGTTGCCCCGGGAGACAGCGTCAATATCGTCGTCCGTTTGATAATCCCGGGCAATCAGCCTGCTGGCGGGCCTTTCGATGCCGTGATTCGTGCTCAATCGACGAATGACCCAACCGAGACGAACCTTACGACGGATAGAATCCTGCAGGTGTTCGGCGCGGGCGTGGACATCGGTAACTACAACGGCGCTCCTGGGACGAACAACGGTTCGGTCAACTTGAACACGGACCCCGGCCTGTCGGTGGATTTCCCGCTCGATGTGATCAATACGAGCGGTGGCGCGGATACTTACACGCTGGCTTCGACGTATCCCGCCGGGTGGACCGTTACGTTCTACGAAGACGCAAACTCCAACGGGATTCTGGATGCGGGCGAAATGGTTCCGATCGTCTCGATCGGGCCGGTTCCCGGATTTGCCGAAGCCAACGTTATCGCCCGGGTGGATGTTCCACTTGGGACACTTGCGGGAGTGAATCCCGTGAGCTTTACGGCTAGCTCTACGAACGCTCCCGGCGTATCCGATGCGATTGCAAACACGGTGACGGTCAATACGCTGGCAGCTGTGGATTTTTCTCCGGACCGAAACGGGACGGCCACGCCGGGCGGCACCATTCAGTACACGCACATCATTACCAACACGGGTAATGTGCCGGATACGTTCGACCTTACCTTTGTGTCCTCGGAAGGCTGGACGTATGTGTTCTACGACGTGTTGAACAATCCGATAGTAAGCATCGCTGTTGCCCCAGGGGTGAGCGACACAGTATATGCGCGGCTTACCGTGCCTGGTGGTGCGACGATGGGAACGGTGGAAACTGGTGTACTGACCGCCACGGGGCAGGTAACACTCGTGACGGACAGTGCGACGGACGTCACTGTCATTGTCGCCGGCAACCTCCAGCTCACCAAGTCGGTGAACCCAGTTGGCAACCAGATTCCGGGGACCGAGCTCACGTACACGACGGATTACCAGAACATCGGAACCGACTCGCTAACATCCGTGATCGTGTACGATGCGATCCCCACATTCACGCAATTCCGTGTGGGCTCCGCATCGACTGGCGTGCCTCCAGCTTCTATAACGTCGATCACGCCGGAGTATTCGGATGACGGCGGCGCAACGTGGACATACGTGCCGGTAAGCGGCGGGGGCGGCGCCCCGGCCAACTTCGATGCGAACGTGACGAACGTCAGGTTTGTTATGGTCGGCTCGATTGCAGCAGGCGAAGGTTCTGCAACGGGCTTGAGCTTTATTGTTCGAATCATCGCCGAATGACAGAAAGGCGGGTGAGGCGGAGCCGCGGGAGGGCGGGCGGAAGATCCGCCCGCCCGTCTCGCATTATTCGAATAGAGTAGCACGGCAGATGTTTGCGCAAGGATGATCTGCGACACGGTGCGCAAAGAAAGCTGTGGCAATGTATGCAACGATTCAGTGCGAAGAAGCGCCTATTGCCTCTATGGTTCATTGCCATTGGATTGCTTTACTGCATTTCTGTGGCCGAGGCAGCGGTCCCTCCAGCAGGCTATCCGATCCTGAGCCGATCCCGTGGCGAATACTATATCGGTCCCTCTCTCTTCGTTACGTTTTCACAAGAAGTCGAAACCCGAGTGGCGCCCATTTATGCCATCTCTCTCACGCCGCAGGGCACGGTGGCTTCTCCAGCGTACACGCTGGTTGGGAGCGCAGGCGATACGCTGTATTGCATGTTCCTTCTTAAAAATCTCGGGAACGCAAGAGACTCCCTCGCTGTCGGCTATCAGCGGATTCCACCTTCGACCGGAGATATTGACAACCTCATCCTGTTCAATGATGCCGACGGGGATACGCGCTTTGATCCCGGCGAGGAAGATCCGGCGTACCTCGCCTTGCAGATGGGCGACAGCGTGGATATGAGTGCGGCCGTTGTGCTTCCAACGGATTCCACCGGTAGCGACTGTTACCTGAGCGTATACGCTCTATCGACGGGCGATAGTATGCCCGTGCCGGAGGTGAGCGTTATCAGAGTCAGGAACTTGGATGCCATTTCAGCACTGCTGTCATTAGGTCCAACGGGAAACCCGAAGGCTCTGACCGGCGGTGAAGGGAGCCAGGATGACATGACAGAGCTCTTCCTCAGGGGTAGCGAGCAGACCGTCACTTTTCGGAATGATCTGCTCAATGAGGCCCCGGCACCAGATCTCGTAGAGATCGGGCTTTCGGACAGCACGGTTGTGCCCAATGGGATTACGGTCTCCTATGTGGACAGCACCGGACAGGCGTACGTGCTGACGTCTTCGCCGGGAGTGGGAGTGGTGCTCGGATTTATCGGCGCCGGTGAGCTGCGAACCATAGACGTCCGGATTTTGAGCACTGCTGGTCCACTCCGATCGATGGTCACCACTCCACTGTCGATCGAGCTGGAGGCCCGTTCGCTCCTCGATACGCTCCGCGTTAACCGCACGCTCGACAGGCTCATGCCTCCACAGGCGATCAATCCAGCCGCAGTCATCGCCCTCGAACAGACGTTCAAAGAGAACGTCGGCTCCATCGGGGATGTGGTAACGCTCGTCGTCACCGTGCGGAATATCAGTGACAGCTTGAGAGTCGACGATGTCGTCGTATCAGAGACTTACCAGCCGGCGTTGAACTTTCTGCGCAGCAATGGATTCCAGAGGCAAGGGAAAACACTCGTTTGGCGTGTGGGGACGCTTGGGAGCGGAGAAGAAAGAAAAACTGCCATTAAATTTCTCGTGAACAGCCGTGTCTCCAGGGGGTGGACGAAAGTCTTTGGGGAGACAAGCGGCCTGGCCGAGACTGGAGATCCCGTTTTTGCCGGGCCGGTTATCAACGTGCTCCGGATCGAGAATGACCTTTTTGCCTCTGAAGGCGTGATCCTCGGTGAAGTCTTCATCGATGAAAACGCAAACTTCAATAGGGATGATGGAGAAACGGGAGTGCACGGTGCGGCGGTCTATCTGGAGAGTGGAGTATTCGCTATTACCGATTCGATGGGCAAATTCTCTTTGCCGGAAACGTTTTCGGGCTATCGCGTGTTGAGGCTTGACGAAGCGAGCCTCCCTCCAGATGTCACGTTTCCGGGTCCGATAGCCGGCAATGAGCCCTCCGGCAAAGACCGCCCTTGGAAGCGTGTCAATTGCGGAGCAGAGCGCATCATCCACCTGCTTCGCAGCGGCCACGCCGTTGTTCAGTTTCCCCTGCGGCGCCAGCCAGTCCCCGAGCCCGAAGAAGCGACCGTCAAGCGGCGTATCGTTTGTCAGGAAAAAATCAGCATCCAGAAACGCAATCGGGTGCTTTTAAAGACGGTATCGGTTCCGAGCTCCTATTTCCCCTCCGGGAAGGCCTATCTCAGATCCGGTGTAATGGAAAATCTGCTCCCTATGCGCGATTTTCTTTTGTCGCGTCCCGGCTGGTGGCTTCTCATCGAGGGGCACACCGATAGCATCCCCGTTCAGGACAAGAAAAATTTCAAGTCCAATTTGGAGCTCTCAACGGAAAGAGCCAATGCTGTAAGACGGTATTTCGTTGCCAACGGGGTTGCGCCCCATAGATTGATCGTTCGCGGGTATGGAGAAACCCGGCCGATCGCCAGTAACTCTACCGCTGAGGGAAGAAATCAGAATCGAAGGGTCGATTTGAGCTTCATTCCACCTGGTGTGAGCATCGATGACGAAGCGGCTCTCAAACGGGTGAAAACAAAATTGGAATCCCTGTCCGCAGTGTCCGATTCCTTCAGGGTCACAATCCTATGGGAACTTTCGACGGACTCGCCGATTCCCAGGAAAGCGTCCTTCCGTATCCGGATGCCGGATTGTTTTGCAGATGGGAATGTGGGAGTGAGAGTCGGGGACAGCGCGGTTGTGTCCATAAAAGGCATTTACCCGGTCGACCAGTTCGTCCGCGGCTCGGGCGTCCGGTGCGAGGCGACTTTTTTTGCCGACGTAAGCGATACGTCACGCGTGCAAGATATCATGGCCGTTCTGACATTTTTGGGCGAGACGGTTCGGTGGCCGGGATACACCACACAAGCACGAAGGGAGCTCAAGAGCAAGGGATTGCAGCGCGACTCGTTGGTCGTTCGGCCGTTGTTGGGGGGGACGAGCACGAAGCGGACAGTCATTTTCGATCTTCTGAGCTGGGATGAACCGGTCATAGAAGAAGGAGCCTATGACATTTCATCACGGGGGGCTGTGAGCGATTCCATCTCGATGGTGATGCAAGGAGCTGGAGAAAAACTATACGGGATTATCGAGCCTGTGGACAGTAGTGCTTTTACTCGCAAAAATGAAATTCGCGTTCGTGCACGCGTTCCACTTGGCAGCCGATTCACATTGTACGCGGGTGGTATGGCCGTTTCTGAAAAACAAATCGGCCAAAGAGATATACATATTAGCGACGGTTTCGAAGATGTCACGTGGTTCGCCGTCGAAATCCGGGACGGCTGGAATACGATCCATGTGCACTCGAAGCATGTGGATGGAACCCAGCTCGAAGACAGCGTCCGGGTGGTGCTTGCATCGAGGCCCACAGTGCTCGAGCCCACCCGTGCCCGTCTATTGATCCCCGCTGATGGGAAGACACAGGAGGTCCTCAAGTTTGCATTGAAAGACGGGCTGGAATGCCCGATCGGGACCGGTTTTGTCGCAACGGTGGCGGCCGGCGACTCACTTTTTTGGAACGAGGATGAGCAACCCGATAAACGGGGCTTACAGGTCACAAGCCGCGATGGATATTTCATTCTCCGATTGAAGCCATGCCGTCAGACAGGGCGCAGGAAAGTGATCCTCGAATGCGAGGGACTGCAGGCATCATGCGATGTCGCGTTCATTCCCCCTCGAAGGCCGTTCTTCGTTTCCGGAATTCTCGAAGCAAGGTTAGGTGCATTCGCTGCGTCGGGCTCGGCGAGTCCGCTCGGGCTTTCCGATTACTACGATGGCGCCAGACTCAAGGGCTCCTCCCGTATCTTTCTTCAGGGCACCGCTTACGGGGGAATGAATCTCACGGCCCGGCTGGATACGAAAAATAGGTTCAAAGATCCCTTCCAGCGCAAGATCGAACCGGATCGGCAATATGCGATCTATGGGGACGCTTCCGACCTGCACTTCGCCGCGCCTTCGCAGGGAGGCAATTACATTGCCCTCGAGAGAGACGAATCGTATGTGCGTTATGGAGATTTTCGAACACCGCTCGGCGAAGGTGAGTTTCTTCGATATGAACGAGCGGCCACAGGCTTGAATGCCGCCCTCTCCCACAAAAAGAACTTTTACAAAGCGTTTCTGACAAAGTCCGATTTCAGCACCGTGAAGGACGAGATACGCGGGGACGGTACGAGCGGCTACTACTACCTCAGTCGCTCGCCCGTTGTCGAGCACTCTGAAAAGATAATCTTGGAGACTCGGGACCGCTATCAGCTCGAGAAAGTACTGGAAGCACAGCCGCTCGCGTTGAACCGCGACTATACGATCAATTATTTCAACGGAGCCGTGCTTTTCAAATCGCCGATCCCCGTAACGGATGGCGATTTCAATCCCGTTTTCATCGTGGTGATCTACGAGACGCGGCTGGGCGAAAAGGCGCGTTATCTCTACGGTCTTCGGGCAAATCTTGCTGAGAACAATCGCATCAGAATCGGATCCACTGCGGTTGTGAGAGAAGGGGAAGATCAGCGGTATGTTCTGTACGGAGTAGACGGGAATTTCACGCTCGGCGAGTTGGATTTCGCGGGTGAGTTTGCCAGAAGCGAAGATGACGTTTCAGGGCACGGTAATGCATTCAGAATAGAGGCGGCGCTTCGAAACGCCCTCATGCAGCATTCTATCTACGTGAGGAAGGTCGATGGGGATTTCTTGAATCCGTCGTTTTCTGGAGGTGCCCACGAGCTGGCAACCTTGAAGGTGGGATTCGAGTCACATTTGAGATTGAACAGCGCCCTGTCTATGGAAAGCGATGGATTCAGGCATGATCTCGACAGAACGGACGAGATTAAGGAGAACCTGAGAGCACAATTCAAATTGAAACATGCTGATTTTCTCCTGAGCGCCGGTGCAAGAGGTGCACGCCATGAACTACGGAACGAACAGAAGAAAGGATTGCTGGCACTCGCGGGTATGCGTCTGGGGCAAGCCGAAAACCTGATGTTCTCGTTCGACTTGGAGAAAAATCTTCAAGAGGAAAGCGTCGATGATTACCCGGACCGCTTGAAATCCGGACTGGGTGTACCTTTCCTCGAACGGTACCGGTTTCTGGTCGACCATGAGTACAGGACCGCATCCGGGCGTGCAGGTACCCACCAGGCAACAGCCGGGGTGGAATCCAAAGTAGGCGCCTCCGGGACAGCTTACACGCGGTACAGAATGAGCCGCACGGGGAGCAACGAGAGAGTGGGAGCGGTTACCGGATTGAAGCAGAAGATGAAGATCCGGGAGAATATATTCGGCACGTTCGAAATCGAAAACTTTCATTCGCTCTCCGATGATAAGGAAATGGATTACTTTGCCCTCAAAACGGGTCTTGGGGCCGTCAAGCAAGGTGCCCACCTCCTCGAGGGGCAGTACGAGTATCGATGGCAGAAGGAAAGGCAAAAGCATCTTCTCCGCTTGAACACGTTGGCGGAGCTGAACAGCGGCGTTTCACTCCTTTTCAAAAACGCGTTTTCCTTTATAGAAAATCTGCAAAGGAAAGATGCAATTAGCTACGACGGCCGACTGGGCTGTGCTTACAGGCCTGACGTCTCGTTGGTAAAGGCGCTGTGCCTGGTCAAAAGCGGTTACGAGCGATTCACTCCCATAGATCCAGAAGCTATTACATGGAAGCTCATCTTCTCTACGGACGTCAATTTGATCCCTGTGCTGGCGCATGAGCTCCGGCTCAAGTACGCCATAAAACGGGTCGAGGACTACAGCCACAGCATATCCATTACGAGCCGAAGCCATTTTGCGCTCTCGCAGTACGTTTATAACTTCCGGGAGTTCTGGGACCTGGATCTTTGGGGGTGGGTATTCACTCAGGGCGACGGTGGGACGCTGGAGGTGGGCAGCGGTATCGAAATCGGGAGGCGCGTCATGGAATTCATTCGCGTTGGCGTGGGATACAGCGTCAACGGATTCGAAGAGCGGGATCTTTCCGAGAACGAGGCTTGGTCTAAAGGATTTGGCCTGCGGGTTCAGTTCGTTCTTTCGGATTGGATGTTGAGGGAAATGGGATTCTGATCGTCGCAACGGTCGTGCCGAGCGGCGCAATTTGCCGTGGGATACGAGCTAATGAGTAACTGTAATTCGAATATGCAATCAAGAAGATTTTCTCGGGCGAGCCGCAATCATCAAAGCATAACCTCGGTGGCCGCGATAATTGTGCTTGCTGCTCTTCTGTTGGTATCGGCACGGGCTCGGGCGGCGGAGCTGGTCATAAACGGCGGCTTCGAAACGGGCGACTTTGGGGCTGCTTGGGTGCATGGCGCTTACCGCGGAGGCAATTATAATCTGGATCTTGCGGATCATATTGTTCTCTCCGATTTCCCGCACTCCGGAAACTATGCCGCCCTCCTGGGATTCAAATACACGAGGCAGACGGGAAGAACCCATGCCTTCCTGTATCAGGATGTTTCGATCCCCACAAATATTTCCATGGCAACACTCTATTTCAAAATCCGCCAGCAGGGGTACGACAGCTTCGAATATGATCCGTTCATCGTCGATATCCGCGGGACGGACGATACCGTGTTCGAACGGGTTATTACGCAGAGCTTTCCCGAATCAAACCACCTGTTCAAAGACAGCGGATGGCTCAGCGATGATGAAAATCCACCGGAAGGATTCGACGTTTCCGGCTACGCAGGGCAGACGATCCGGCTCTATTTCGAGCAGTCGAACCAGCGGGACGTTCTGTATGCGACATGGACCTACATAGACGATGTATCCCTCATCTATAAAAAGTTCGTGGATCTCATTGTCGACGGAGAGGGTCAGGACGTTTTTGGCGATCCTGGAACGGGGCTGGGCGGGCTATCCGCCCGGAGCGGAATTGCCGGGGATACATTGGTGTACGTTCTGGAAGTCGAGAACGAAGGACTCGATGCCGATTCGTATCTTCTGAGCGTGAGCGCACCTCCCGGATGGGTGGTGTGGCTCGAGAACGGTGGCGGGCCTCAGGTTTTTCCATATACGACAGGCACGATCTCACCTTCTTCAACGAATGTGTACACAATTTATGTGTTACCACCCGCCGGCGAGACATCCGGCTCATACAACATCGTCCTGGATGCGGTCAGCACGTCGCAGGGCAACAGGTTCGATGGTGTCACCATCCGGTCGATCGTCGTGGATGCGATACATGGAGTAGACCTGGCGGTCGACGGAAACGGCTATGGCGCAGTGGGCGAGAACGGCAGCGGAGGCTTCGCTTCAAAAGAGGCCCCTTCGGATAGCATGATCAGCTTTTCTCTCGATCTCATCAACACGGGAAATGCCCCATCGAGCTTCCTTATCTCGTACGATGCGGATCCGGCTTCTGTCGCCTCCATTTGGTACAACGGAACGGAGTACACGGGCCCCTTCACAACCTCCGTCGTTCCCGACGGATCCTCGCTCTCTATGATGCTCAACGTGATGGTGCCCGGCTCCGTTCCCGGGGGCGACTATGTTACGATCGTTACGGCTGCGGCTACCTTGGATACACTGAAGAAAGACTCGATCAAAGCGGTGCTCAGACACCGTGCTCCGCGGATCGATATGATCATCCTAGCGAGTGGAGACGGGATATACGACGACACATTCTCGGGTCTGGGCGGATCCGGAACGATCGCCGGCGGTCGGGGGACAACGGTTGTCTTTCCCCTCTTACTCCAGAACGAGGGCTTTATGCCCGATTCGTTCGTCCTCACGTGGGATCCGCCGGGCAGCGGATGGACGGCCTTCCTTGCCGATGGCGGCGTGGACAATCCCTTTCCCTGCTCGACCGAGACCGTTCTCGCTTATGGGCAAAAGAGCTACCAGCTCAAAGTCTTGATCCCCGGCGGAGCTTCCTATGGGCCTTATGCCTCTTATCTTCATGCTGTGTCGAACACGGATAACAACATCTCTGAGAGTGTCACGGCGGCGGTGAGTGTGAGCGAGTCGGGCGAGATCGACATGCTGATCGATGGCTCTGGTTTTCAGGTGTATGGACCCGTTGGGACGGGGCTGGGTGGATCGTCGGTGAGGACTGTGTCTCCGGGCGATTCGGTCGTCTTCATGGTCGAGATTCAAAATATATCCGGGACCAACAGCTTCGATATCTCGTGGAATACGCCTTCCGGATGGCAAGTCACGTTCGATGGCCAGAGCTCACCCGTGACGGGATACCCTGCAGGTTTGTATGAGCTCAAAGCCTTTGTCCCCGCAACGTCGCCTGGAGGCACGTTTGATATCGTCGTGGACGGGCACAAAACGGACAAGCCGTTCCTCGTGGACAGTGTGCTGGGCCGTCTCATCGTAACGCTTCCCGCTGCTGTGGACGCAGTGATCGATGGAAACGGCGACGGTGTTTACGGAGCGCTTGGAAGCGGCTTGGGCGGGACGTCAACGCAAACCACTTCATCACCGGCGATATTGAATTATACGGTTGAGCTCCAGAACGAGGGGGAAGACGCCGATCAGTTCACGCTCACCTGGAACGCAGTCCCGCTGTGGAACGCCACGCTGGAAGGCGCGGCTTCTCCTTACACTACGGGAGTTATTCCCTCCGGCGGGTCGGTGTTCTTGACATTCAGCGTCACCGTTCCGGCAAACGAAACGACCGGAGATTACCAGTACATTATGGATGTCGTATCTTCGCGGGATTCGACGGCGGTTGAAAGTATCGAAGCAAAGGTAACCATCGTCTCCCCGCCGCGTGTGGACCTGGTCATCGATGGAAACGGTGCGGGAGTTTTTGGTCTGGCTGGAACAGGTGAGGGCGGCGTGTCCCTCCGGGTGGCCACCCCCGGATCATTCTATAGCGCGGCACTCGAAGTGCGAAACGCGGGATCTTACCCCGACTCGTTCTATATTGATTGGGAACCGCCGCTGGATTGGCCGGCAGGGAGCATCGCTGTCAACGATGGCTCAGTAGACCACTCGGCACCGTTCTGGACGCAAGTGATTCTTCCAGCAGAGCAGCTCGATTTTACTATAAAAGTCCAGGTGCCGGGCGGCCTTGCCCCGGGTGGGTATGCAGCTCTTATCAATTCCTGGTCGAGCCTCCCGCCCAATCTTTCGGAGAGCGTGAAGCTCGTTACGCAGACGGGAGCCGTTCTCACCGGAATCGTCTTCGATGACCGCGACCACGATGCGGTGTTTTCGGCGGGAGATGTCGGATTAGCCGGTGTGGAAATAAGAGAAAACGCTACTGGAACCTATGCTATCACACGCGGGGATGGATCTTTCGAGATCGCAGTCCCCGGAGGAACATCGGCCTTTCTGATCGAAAAAAATCCGTCTGGTTATATTTCCTTGAGCCCGGATAGTCTGGGGCCTTTCTTAGTGAGCGCGGGGGATACGGTACAGGTGGAGTTCGCCGATTTGAAAGGCTTGAGCTTATCTTCGGGTAGTGTGCTCAACGGTCTTGCTGGCGGGTATGTCGATTTTCCTCATGTTGTGGTGGTGGGAACAGCGGGGCATGTGGATCTGACCGCCGTTGCCGAAGCCGGTATCGAAACGATGTTTCTTTTCGATGAAAACGGCAACGGCATTTTCGATGGAAACGATCGCGTGCTGCAACCGAGCGACGGCGATCTCGATCCCTCTACGGGGGACGACAAACTTTATTTCCTTTTCCGGGTGTTTATTCCGGCGGCGTATCAGGTAGGAAAAACCGTCCACGTAAGTGTCGAAGCAGCTCAGTCGATTTCCGGAACTCCACTGGTATCGCGAGAAACGGCCGATGACGCCGTCGTCGTCATCGGAAGCGCCAGCGGGAGACTCACTCTCCAGAAACAGGTGGACAAACCAACGGCGGCTCCGGGCGAAGTGATCACGTACACGATACAGCTGTTCAACGCGGGAATAGACAGCGTTCAGAATGTCGTTCTGTATGATCCGATTTCACCGTACATCGACCTGTTGCCCGATGCATTCGGCCCCGGAATGGATGTCGAGTGGCAGCGGGAAGGCATAGGTTCTCAATATCTTACCTTCGATCCATCCGATGCGGATGAATGCGAGTTCCGCGCTGCTGAATATCTCCTGCAGATGTTGTTTTCAAAGAATTCCCCCGTTTTTATGCTCCCCGGTGAGCGCTCGATCATTGTCTACAAGGCGATGGTGAAATAATCAGCGAATGTAGCCGAGGCTTCTCAGCTTCTCTTCTAAAGATTCCCGCTCCTCGTCGGATACTGCGATTGCTTCGAAAACATCATCGTAAGATTCGATCGTGTAAAGAGCCATGCTCTCGAGAATGCTCGTTTCGAACACCTGAGTCATTACTTGACCGTGTGATTCCGGAGAAACGGGCAGCTCGAGAAGATACAGAATTGTTGGCGCAATATCTTGAATGTCGCTCTGCGGCGCTCTGAAGCCCTGTCTTACACCTTCACCGTAGACGAAATAAATACCATCCCTCCGATGTTTCCACTGTTCATCTGCAGCCAATTTGCGTCTGACGTCGTCGCTCGGCCTCCTGAAGTTCCAGAATTCTATTACGTGGTCACCGTAATCTCCCTGCACGATCATATCAGGTGTGCTGTCGAAAGGCTTGGGTTCGATCGTCCTGAACTCCAGAGGGAGCTTTCTCTTGCCTCCTTCAACCGCAAAGGAGCGCCCAGCTTCTTGAATGTAGTGCGCCAGTGCATCCTCGGGAGAAGATCCGCGCACCTTGATCCCTCGCTGTTTCAATTCACTTTCGGTCAACAGATTTCGATTGAAATATATATGCCAGAGGTTATGAAATGCGAGGGTCTTCTCGTGATCGATTTGCTTCCCCTCTTTGTAGCTGAGGAGGCTGAGCTGCTCGAAGAATTTGTTCAGGTCAATGGCGTACGTATATTCCTTGAAGCCGTGATCGGAAGCGATGATAAGGATGCTGTTTTTTTGGAAGTTGTACCATCAGCTCGCCAAGAAAGCGATCGATTTCCCGGTAGACCAATTTTGTATACCCGGATGCCCCATCCAGGTGCTGGATGTTGTCCGTCTGGGTAAAGACGAAGAGAAAGAGATCCCAATCGTCGTATCGGTATAGAAAGGAAGCAGCCCGAGCGCCATCTTTGGTCAGGCTGGGGATGATTTCCCGGTCCAGGAATCTCGATGGGAAATAATAATCCAACTGCTTTTGTAAAACGTCGGCTAGAGAGTCCGGATGAGTGAATCTAACATCAGTGTCTCCTGTGGCGAACAGAATGTGCGAAAACCGGGCGATGTGCGGATATTGTGGATTGTTGAAGGGAAGGATTCGTACTTTACACCATCCCTTTTCGATTCGGTCATCTTTTTGAACATTGATTTTTAGCCATGGACTGAACATTCCCAAAGGAATGTTATAGCTCTGTTTTGGTATTTTATACAGGCTTCCTTCGAGTTGTTGCGAGAGAGTTACCCGCACATGGTCATGATTCACCGTCCGATCATCTGTCGTATCGTAAAGTAAAAACTCGAAGTGGTTGTGCGAAAATGCCAATGGTGCTTGTAATACCGGCGAGAAGGATTGAGGTGTCTTTGCATTGCTCTGACTGCCGGAGAGCTTTTTAAATTGCAAAAGGTATCCCGTTCGGTCTCCCAAAGTAATCGGCGTCATCATACCGGAAATCATTATTCCGTTGATGTCCCGAACTGGAGATGTGCATGGAACGTTAATCGCCGCTGTTCGCTTCACAGCATATGATGCGGCATCCCATACTGATGGAGTCCTAACGTCAATTGATCTCACGGGGAGAAACTCTTGTTCCTCTCGACTCCACATCCCGAAAGTATAGACACCGGTTTTTTCGGGAAGACATCCTGTCATCATCGAAACCCACGCTGGGAGAGAGTAGAAGCATTCTGTGGACCGCAGAATGCCGTAGCTTCCTTCTCGTTTGAGCTTTGCAAAAGATGGCAGAAAACCTTCGTTGATCATCGGGTTGATGATGCTCCAATCAGCGCCGTCGATCCCGATGAACACAACCTTTTTTCGTGCGGTTCTATCAGGAGCATTCGAAGAGAAGAATTCTCTCCATGTTGCGTATGCTTTTTGGGTCAAAAGATTGGAACCACCGACAGCTTCATCTGATTCAGCAGGACGAAATAACCGCCTTATTTGCGTTCCAAGGACGACGATGACAGCGAGAGCGATAACGAGGAGGACAATCGAGATGGTTGTTTTGCGTTTCATATAACGGTCCATTCCATGTTGCTGTTAGAACAAGCTGTGATGTGCGTGGATTCAGGATTGAACATTCCTCGCTCAGCTTTTTGAGTGTATTTTATCACGCAGATGCAGTCAATTTTTCTTAGAATATACTCGTTCGGATTCTAGCGATTTGTCGTTTCAGTGGCAGGCGTCCGGAAGCGTTTGATTTCGATGGGATTCAATAATCTCTCGAGGTAAGGTTCTATGCCACTGATAATGCTGATCCACTGCTTGACATTATTGTTCGAACTGAAAGCCAGGGTCTCTCCGTCGGGGCTCCAACTCGGCTGGCCTTCCGAATCGGGCAGCTTGGTGAGTAAAATAACCTCGTTCGCGTCCGCTGTCGCAATATAAATGTCCAAACTGCCCCAATCCATTGCTGAAACGGCAATAAACCTTCCGTCAGGGCTCCAGGCAGGTCGCGCAGATGCTCTATTTATGGATGGAAGAACAGAAGCTTCCTCGGTTTGCAGATCATAAACAACGACCATTGCATCATTATAAATCCACGCGATTCTGTTTCCTTCGGGGGAAACTGCAGGATAATTGTTCGAGCCTCGGAAGCTGATTTGTCTCAAATCCCCGGACAGCAAGTCTTTTGACCAAATTTGCAATCTTCCTGATCTGTTAGAGCAGAAGAAGATTTTCTCTCCATTTTCAGACCAGCAAGGGGAGAGGTCCGCGCCTTTATGTGAAGTTATTCGTCTAATTTTCCTGGCAGCGAGATCTATGGTATGGATATCCCAATTTCCCTCTCTAATGGATGAAAAAGCGATGCTCCTTCCATCGGGCGACCAAGAAGGATGCTTTTCCGCACTCTGTCCAGTGTCGAGCTGTTCAAGTGTTTCGTCCTTCAAGGACATAACATAGATATCTCCCCCTCCCGATCTCGTAGATGAAAATGCGAGATATCTGCCATCTGGAGACCAAGTCGGAGTGGCATCATCACCTTCCTCGGGGAAGGTCAGCTGCTTGTAAATCAAAGGACCAGGATCCTCGAGGACTTTGAATATCATGATCCCGGAATAATTCGTGTAATACTGTCGGAGACGCAGCTCGCCATTTATACATGCATAGTCATGCAAGAGTGCTTTCAAGGCAGGTCTCAATATGCACGTCGTGGGATGATGGACGGAGAGATAATCTACATCCTGGTCCATCAAATAACTAATCGTTTTGTCATAGTCCCCAATTGGGATCTCTTCGTATTTTCCTCCGCTATAAAATGAGAAGAAAGGCTTTCTATCGGCTATTTTATCGGTGGGTTTAATTTGATCACTGAGATAGATCCCTGCCGATTTCATTGCTTCCATACCTTCGGATAGCGGTGTCAGCAGCTGGCTTTTGTTTATGAAAAACCCGGGTATTGCAGTCAAAAGTATCAATGTATAGCCAATGTGCTTGGCTTTCTTGCTTCGAATCGCCTCTACGCCGATATAGGCGTAGAGAATCGTAAATGGGAGGAAGGGCAGAACAAATCTTGGTTCACTTCTGGGCGTGAATAGCGGAAATATAAAAAAAGGCAAAAAGGCAGCAATCATGAAAATAGGTTTTCTGATCACTCCATAGATTGCGAGGATGATCAAAAAGGGAAGCGCATGTATGCTGAAATGATAAAGTTCCTTTGGAAATCGTGAAATATAATTTTTGAGAACGCTTTCCGGTTTTGCCTCCAGCTCTACTGTTTCTTGGTCCACGAAACGCTCGCGCTCCTGCCATACGCCTGCGCTAACACCCAATCCCTTCCTCTTGGGCAGCAGTTCCAGGCGACCCATTGATGTGTATGAAGCGACGATGTTTATCGAATAAATGAGAGCAAAGCTCACGACGATTGCAGACAACCGCTTTGGAGTTTTGAGACGCAAAAGGCCCAGCCCCCCCAAAATTGCCAGGGCTTCTGGTCTTGTAATGGTCGCCAGCCCCAGTGCAATTCCGGTGAGAGAATCTTTGCCTTTCGCGAAGAAATATACCGTTAGCAAAATGAAAAATATATATAAAGATTCCGACATTGTGTTCAGCGAAAATCGAATGAACAGGGGAGTAATTGCAAGCAAGAGCGCGCAGAGAAACGCGTGATGCTTGCTCAAGAATATCCTGCCGACACGATATATAAGTACGACGGATCCCACGCTTGCTATGAACGAGACCACCTGGGCGGCTCTGACGGCATCGTTGATGATTGGAAGGAAAGCGGCGATAGAGGCTGGATAGCCTATGGGGAAAGCGCGCGCCGACTCCGAAGCCCGAAACAAGGATTTCGCCTGGTTGATGTAGTAGGTACCGTCATAGGAGACGAGATCAAAGTTCCTCAAGAAGGGGATGCGCGTGAGAATGATTGCAATGAATAGAAGAAGGTAAGACCAAAAATCCCAGGAGAATGACCGAAGGTATCGTTTATAGCGGTCCAGCTTCATTTAGTTCCATAACGTGCCTGATCCGAACAAAAATCGCCCGAGATCCTTGATGTGTTCCATAACTCTCGATAGTCTCATATCTTAGCGTACGAAACGATGTTCTGTCAATCACTCCACAGTGCTTTTTCAAAAGTAGCAATGCGCTTATTCTCTCCTCGATCACTATCGGAGATTCAGCATGGAATGTTGCTCTTAGAATCCGCTGGGAGACGACCGCTTACCGTTGTTATGCGATTGAGATAGACATCTCTGCTGGGTGGACGTATCTTAAGACTCGTAAAATCGAAATATACGATCGTCTTTCATCCGTCGCCCGATCGGCACTCGCACAAATTCATAATTCATAATCGCAGGGGTGGTTATGCCGAATACAACAAAAAGTCCCAAAGTAGGATTGGAAGCCCATGGTCTGACGAACCTTGGGCACGAATGCTGGAATTTCAGTACATCTATGCTCTACGAAGAAATCGTCAAGAGGAATGAAGGAGCGCTCGCGCATCTTGGTCCCATTGTTGTGAGAACGGGTTCATACACCGGGCGCAGTCCGAATGATAAATTTCTCGTTGAAGAACCGACGAGCAAGGACAAGATCTGGTGGGGGAAAGTCAATCGGCCGTTCAAAGAAGAGAAGTTCCAGATCCTGTTTCAGCGCCTTCAGGCGTATTTGCAGGGACGCGATGTGTTCGTCCAGGACTGTCATGCCGGAGCGGACCCTGAGTTCCGGCTGCCCGTACGGATTATCACGGAGAGGGCCTGGCACTCCCTTTTCGCCCGCAACATGTTCCGACAGATTGCAGATCCGGAAGAGCGGCTTCAACACGAACCCGCCTTTACCGTTCTAAACGTCCCGGGTTTCAAGGCGATACCTGAATTGGATGGAACATACAGCGAAGCGTTCATCATCGTCAATTTCGGTAAGAGGCTGGTTTTGATCGGAGGGACGAGCTACGCGGGTGAGATCAAGAAGTCCATTTTTACTGTTTTGAATTTTCTCCTGCCGCAAAAGCAAGTCATGACGATGCATTGCAGTGCGAACGCCGGTCGCAACGGAGATGTGGCAATCTTCTTCGGCTTATCCGGGACGGGAAAAACGACGTTGTCCGCGGATCCACACCGGTCGCTGATTGGAGACGACGAACACGGCTGGTCGGACCGCGGGGTGTTCAATTTCGAAGGAGGCTGCTACGCAAAGGTGATTCGGCTCTCTGCCGAGTCCGAGCCGGAAATATACGAGACAACGCGAAGGTTTGGCACCATTCTCGAGAACGTTTGTATGAATCCCTCAACGCGGCGCGTCGACCTTGATGATGACCGCCTGACGGAGAATACTCGCGCAGCTTATCCCATCACCCACATTCCCAATATCGTCAGGGATGGTCTTGGCGGGCACCCAAAAAACGTCATCATGCTCACCGCCGATGCATTTGGAATAATGCCTCCAATCTCGCGGTTGACACACGACCAAGCGCGGTACCATTTTCTTTCGGGATACACGGCAAAAGTGGCGGGGACCGAGAGAGGTGCGGGAAGCGCTCCGCAGGCAACGTTCAGCGCCTGCTTCGGTGCACCGTTTATGGCGCTGCCGCCGACGGTCTACAGCGGTCTTCTCGGTGAAAAGATCAAGAGCCACGATGTCAGCTGCTGGCTCGTGAATACCGGTTGGAGCGGCGGGCCGGTTGGAACCGGATCGCGAATGAAAATCGCTCACTCGCGTGCAATGGTGGAGGGCGCTCTTTCGGGAAAGTTAAACTCGGTTTCGTACGAGAGAGATCCTGTGTTCGGCCTGGAGATACCTAAGGAATGTCCCGATGTACCTGCGGAGGTCCTCAATCCCCGCAATACATGGAAGGACAAAACGCTTTACGATTCCAAGGCGAAGGAACTCGTGGAGATGTTCAGAAGCAACTTCAAGCAGTTCGAAAAGGATGTCCCTCCGGAAATCAGGAACGCGGGGCCGAGCGAGGAAAACAGGGGATGAAACTGTGTGTCGTAGCGGGGCGGCATATGAGGTGAGAGCCCGGGAGGATTTCTTATGAGCGAGAGCAACACGCCGGCGGACGACGCCCTTTCGCAGCAAACCATCATGGACATCGTATCCGCCTATCAAAAGAGCCGAATCCTGCTCACCGCATATGAGCTCGATGTGTTCACACTGCTTGGAGATGATAGCAAGACACCGGATGAAGTTGCAAAAAAAGCCGGCACTGATATCCGTGCGATGGATCGTCTAATGAACGCATTATGCGCCATTGGGCTTCTCGAAAAAAAGGAAGGACGATTCTCAAACACCCCGCTCACATCCCGTTTTCTCGTCAAAGGGAAGGCCACGTTCATGGCAAATCTCATGCACTCCTCGAACCAGTGGAAATCTTGGAGCACGCTTACAGAGGCAGTCCGTTGCGGCACATCGGTGGCAAAATCGCGTATAGAGGAGCGAGAGGGGCAATGGTTCGGCGCGTTCATCTCCGCTATGCACTGGAGGGGCTCCCAGCAGGCATCGGAGCTGGTGTCCAATCTGGATCTGACCGGTGTGTCGCAGGTGCTCGATGTGGGCGGTGGCTCAGGAGTTTACGCGATGGCCATTGCAAAGGCGAGGGAGGATATCGAAGCGGTGGTTCTCGATCTCCCCGATGTGATTCCTTTGACAAAGTATCACATCTGCCGAGAGGGCTTGACCCATAAGGTCAGAGCGATTGTTGGAGATTATGAAAAGGACGACCTGGGCAGCGGATTCGACCTCGTTTTGCTGTCAGCGGTCGTTCACATCAATTCTCCTGCTGCCAACAACACGCTTTTCCGTAAATGCTTCCAGGCGCTCAATCCAAACGGGCAGATCGTTATCAGCGACTTCATCATGGATGAAAGCCGGACGCACCCCGCAAGAGGGGCGCTGTTCGCGTTGAACATGCTCGTCGCAACTGCTGCGGGAGATACATATACGGAAGGTGAAATGCGGTCCTGGTTGGAAGAGGTTGGCTTTTGTGAGATCTCTCGACGAGATTTGAGTTCAGGAGCAAGCCTGATCATAGGCCGCAAGCGCCCGGCGTAAATGAAAGGACGGGAATGGTTGCCGAAAAACGTGTTTCTTTTTCTTTCGGCAAGAATTGGGAGCAGTTTCTGAAGAGCGTCAAGGACGAGAACAGGAGAGCTGCGGAGCTATCGCTCACGGAATTCCTGAGTATGCATGATCTTCGCGGTAAGACATTCCTCGATGTCGGATGCGGAAGCGGCCTTTTTTCTTTAGCAGCCTTTTCACTCGGGGCCGAACGAATCGTTAGTTTCGATGTAGATCCTTATTCTGTTTCCTGCTGCCGGTTTCTCCGAGAACGCGAGAACGATCCAGAAAACTGGATTGTGCTGGAGGGTTCCGTTCTCGATCATGAGTTCATCTCGAGCCTTGGAAGCTTCGATATCGTTTATGCCTGGGGTGTCCTTCACCATGCCGGCCGCATGTGGGAAGCGGTAAGAAACGCCGCAACGCTCGTCGATAGGGAGGGGTATTACTACCTGGCCTTGTACAACAGAAAAACGGGAAGGTTTGGTTCCGAGTTCTGGCTCGAGGTCAAAAAGCTTTATAATGCCTCACCCAGGCCTGGAAAATACATGATCGAAGTAATCTACATGTCGATCTTCTTTGCCATGCAACTTGCTCGATTGAAGAATCCCTTGGCACGCATCAAAAATTATTCATCCAACCGGGGAATGAATTGGAGGAGAGATGTGGTGGACTGGCTCGGTGGATATCCTTATGAATTTGCGGCTGCGGAAGACGTTCGAGACTTCATAAAGAAGCATTTCCCGAATTTCAATCAGGCAAAAATAGAGCCGGCAATCGGGCGGGGGATGAACAGCTTCCTTTTCGTGAACGGGCCATCCTAGGGGCGATTGAGGCACCACATTCGACGGGGCCTCGTCACCCAGGCATACCTTCGGCAGAAGAGAGCACCTTGGTTTGATTCATTTTGCCTCTGCGCACGCCATTTCTTATATTCATCTGATACTGCGAGTCAGAAACCTTCCTTTGGCTATGTAGATGCCATAAAATTAAATGCGAGAGCGGATCGGAGATGATATAAGTGATAAATAAAGAAGAAGTTATAGAATCCCTAAAGTCCATTGCGGACATCGGCGGTAGAGGAGACATCGTCTCGGGTGGGCGCGTCAAAGATGTCTCGATCAATGATGCTTCGATAAGACTCACCCTTGACCTCCCTACAGACGACCAGAATCAACGGGCTCGGATTGAAGATAGATGCCGCGAAGCCATCCAAAACATCGATGGGACTTCGGGCCTCATGGTCATGATAGGCATACACAAACCGGAAGATCCCGCCGCAGGTCCTGAGCGGGCATCGCAGAGGCTAACCACCGGCAGCCCCTTCGACATGCAAGCCCCCATACCCGGCATTAGAAATATTATTGCCGTAGCAAGCGGCAAGGGCGGCGTAGGCAAATCGACTGTGTGCGTCAATTTGGCTCTGGCACTCCAGAAACGCGGGTTTCGCATTGGGCTTCTGGATGCAGATGTCTACGGACCGAGTCTTCATGTGCTCTTGGGTGTCAGCGAGCATCCGCAACCGGGAAAGCAGAAAGAAATCGCTCCAGTCGAGTACGACGGCATGAAGCTCATGTCCATTGGATTTATCCTGGAGCGCGGGACTCCGGTAATCTGGCGAGGACCGATTGTGCAAGGAATAGTGAAGAAGTTTCTCCAGGACGTCGAATGGGGAGAGCTGGATTATTTATTGATAGACTTGCCTCCTGGTACTGGTGACGCACAGCTGACGCTGGTGCAAACGGTACCGCTTACCACGGCGATCATTGTAACGACTCCTTCTGAACTCGCTCTCGTCGATGCGGAAAAAGGTCTCAATATGTTCACCCATGTGAATGTCCCGGTTCTCGGCATCATCGAAAATATGAGCTATTTTATTTGTCCCCATTGCGGAGAGCAGACGGATGTGTTCGATTCGGGAGGAGGGAAAGAGATCAGCAAGAAACTTTCCGTGGAATTTCTCGGTGAAATCCCTCTGGACGGCCATATCAGGGCAGGCGGTGACCGGGGCGAGCCCATCGTGAAAATCGATCCCGAATCACCGATATCACAGAGCTTTATTGGAGTGGCTGAACGTGTCGTTTTACGGTGTCCTGTCGGTGTGGAGGGGAGGGGTGCTTGAGTTGGCTCCAAACCGTGCGCTTGAGGATCTGGAATGGATAACCGAGGCTCTATGATGGACGATCACGATATTGACAGCATTTATAGCGAAAAGGCATTGCGGGATCGCGTAATAGACGTGCTGGATGAGATTCGGCCTGCTATTCAGATGGATGGCGGCGATGTAGAGCTCGTCGATGTTGTCGACGGCGTGGTTCAAGTGCGACTGTTGGGAGCGTGCCGAGGCTGCCCGATGTCACAGGCCACCCTTTCCTCTGGCATAGAAGACGTGATAAAGCGAAAAGTTCCCGAGGTGATTCGAGTGGAGGCGGTTCCGTAAATCCCAAGGAGACTGAATTCCTGAATATTGAAAACCACGGCGTCCTCTCGCGATTTTCGCAAGCGGGCGTTTTTTTATTGTTAGATTCTCGTGCGCGCATGGTGTTTCCTTGACATGAGGATTTCTGCTTTTTTATCCTGTTGGTGCATCGCTTTATTTATCGCAAATGGGATGCAGGAGATTGAAGTCTTCAGGGACTGGTGTCTGCGCTATAGCTCTTTGAAAGGGCGTAAGGAGAAATCTTTTATGAAATTTCACATTGCTACGGAAAGAGAGATCCTCAAAGGGAAAGTCACGGATGTTTATTTCAAAAGAGCCCTCGGTGCCCTTGGGTTGAGCGGGAAAGATCAGGAAGTAGTGATGGAGGTTACTACTAACACTTTCCCTGAGGGATTTGGGTGGGGCGTGCTTGCCGGTGTCGATGAGGTCATTGAGCTTCTCAAAGGAAAAAAGTGCGACATGGCGGCTTTGCCGGAGGGCAGTCTTTTTCATCCTATGGAACCGGTTCTCTCCGTCAAAGGCCTGTATAGCGAGATCGCCGTGTATGAAACGGCGATTCTCGGGCTTCTTTCCCAGGCTAGCGGGATTGCGACCAAAGCAGCGCATTTCCGGATTGCATCCCGAGGGAAAGCCCTCCTGAGCTTCGGCGCGAGACGGATTCACCCGGTATTGGGTCCTCTCATCGATAGGTCAGCTTATATTGGTGGATTCGACGGCGTCGCCCTCATTGCGAGCGCCGAGCGCCTCGAACTTCAGCCGAGCGGAACAATCCCGCATGCGTTGATTCTGCTTATCGGGGATACGGCGGAAGCATTCGATATGTTCAATCAATCGGTTGAGAAAGGAATTCCTCGCATCGCCCTGGTAGATACTTTTGGCGACGAGAAAGTAGAAACTGTCAAACTTGCGAGGAAATTTTCTAGAGTTCTCGATGGCGTGAGGATCGATACACCCACCTCGCGAAGGGGTAACTTGAGAGCAATAGTGGAGGAAATTCGCTGGGAGCTTTCGGTAATTGGATGCGAGCACGTGAAGATTTATGTGAGTGGAGGACTCGATGTCAGCGATGTGGAAGAGCTAGCGCCCTGCGTGGATGGTTTTGGCATCGGCACCTCGCTCTCAAACGCTCATGTGGTCAATTTTGCGTTGGATATCGTTCAGATCGGTAAGCGCCCGGTGGCGAAGAAGGGGAAGATGTCTGGAGAAAAGGACATCGCAATTTGCGCATCCTGTGGGCGAAGATGTCTGCTGGCCAAAGGCATCCACGATTATACATGCGAATGTGGCGGCAAGATGAAGTCGGTATTCAAAAAATATTTGAGAGGTGGAGTCGAAACATTCAAATCGTACCCGAACGTTCGTTACATTCGTTCCAGCCTCCTCGACTCCTTGACACGATTCACAGGCGCTCGATAATGACCGCTCCGGATTGTTTGGCCTGCACTCGTATCTTTTTTCCAAGAGGATCATGAGCTTAAAAAGAATAGATCAAAGTATGTTATCATTCGTCATCCGCTTCGATTGAGGGGCATACTCGGTGTGAAAAGTTTCTTGTGCAGCGATGAAGCCTAAATCATCCACAAACGATAAAGCATACAAGAAGAAGCTCAAGGAGCTGGAGTTTCTCATCTCTTCGAGCAGACTTCTGAATTCCACATTGCATCTCGATCCTCTGCTTCGCGTGATCATGAAAATTGTCAAAAACGCAATAAATGTCGAAGCAGTGTCGATCCTTTTTTGGGATTCAAAATCGAAAGAGCTTGTGTTCGAACTAGCCAGAGGGCGAAGGGATAAGAATGTCCGCGGATTGAGAATTTCCGCCGGGGAAGGCGTCGTTGGTTGGGTGGCGAAAAATCAAAAGCCGTTGGTTGTCAATAATGTGAAAAAGGACCGGAGGTTTTCACTCGATCTGGAGAAACGGTTGGGATTGAAGACCCATTCCATCATCAGCATTCCTTTGATGCGCGAAGGCACCCTTATTGGAGTCGTCGAAGGAGTCAACCACAAAGGAAGAGAGCCGTTTACAAGGGATGATCTCTCGATTCTTCTCGCTCTTGGCGATCATATTTGCACGGCCATCGATAATGCACGTCATCATCGAGAGGCTGATAGGAGGCGCCTCGAAAGCGAGCTTTTGAACGACGTTAGTGTTTCGTTGGGGCAATCGATCTCGCGCGACGAGGTGCTCAAGCGGATACTCGCCAGTTTGAGGAAGCTGATTCGCTTCGACGCTGCGGCAATATTCGTTGTGGATAGGAAAAAGCAAGAACTGATAAGCGTGCTTCATAGCGGCTACAGCGCGAGGATGCAAGAGCGGATCAAACTAAAGCTGGACGAAGGACTCGTTGGCTGGGTGGCGAAACACCGTGAGGGTGTCATTGTTGGGAACTGCAGAGCCGATAAGCGGTATATCAATGCCCGGGCGAGGACGTGTTCGGAAATAATCGCTCCAATGTTGAGCAGGGATGAAATCATCGGGATATTCAATTTAGAAAGCAATCGGCTGGATGCATACAATGACGATGATATGCGACTTCTCGAGACTTTTTCGGCCCAGGCAGCCGTGTCGATCGAGCGTGCGGAGCTGTACGAGGAACAGCGCAAAAAGAGCGAATTGCAGAAGGAACTCAGGGTCGCACGTACTGTTCAGGAATTCTTCACTCCCCGAAGGTCCCGGACGTTTGGCGCGTTCAGGATTGCAGGGGCCAGCATCCCCTCGCTAACTGTCAGCGGGGATTATTATGACTTTTTCCCCCTGAAAGAACCCTATGTCGCTTTTGCCGTCGCCGATGTCGCAGGCAAAGGCGTGCCTGCTTCGATTATTATGTCCAGCTTTCGGTCCTCGCTTCATACTATCGCTCCATACCATACCAGCGCCCGCCAGATCGCGGTCAGGGCGAACGAGATCTTGTTGGAGACGGCACGCCCTCAAGATTTCGTTACCGCGTTCATTGGAGTACTGGATCCCAGAACGGGAGAGATCACTTATTGCAACGCGGGACACAATCCACCGGTGCTGATGGATAAGAGGGGAAGGCACCGTTTCCTAATAGCCGGCGGACCGGTGCTCGGAATCTTCGAAGACATTCCCCTGGAGGTTGGCAGGCTCAAGATCACCGATGAAACCCTCGTCTGCTACACCGATGGCGCCGTTGATGCCAGAGATCATAGAGACAAAGAATTCGGGGAGAAAAGGCTCATTCGATCGATACGGGAATTCCGCGCACAGCCTTCCATGCAGCTTTGCACATCGATCTATGGAGCAATCAAGAATCACATTGGCGAAACGCCTCTGGTGGATGACGTGACGCTGCTTGTGTTGAAAAAGGCGTAGGAGCGATCTTTGCCTGCTCCGACATGACCCACTGCAAAAAGTTCTGGAAGGCAGTCGAACGTGGCCGGTACACTCTATTGCAATGAACAGCTTGGAAGCATGTTGATTTTTCCAAGCTGTTTTCATCCGAGGGCAAAGTATTTGACACTTCTTAGAAGGAAGCCATGATGCATAGCGTGATGTTTGTGTCCTCAATTGTCCGCTACGGTGGGGGAGAGCGTTGGATGATCGATGCGGCGGAGGGATTGAAGCGAAAAGGTCACCGCGTGTTGCTCGTGTCTCGGCCTGGAAGCGTTCTCCATGAGAAAGCCCGCCAGGTGAACATAGAATGCCGCACTGTAGAAATGCGAGGTGATCTCGACCCATTTGCAATCGCTAATCTAACACGTCTTATCCGGTCGTTCGATCCGGACATCGTTTGTCCCAACCTGGATAGAGAAATCAGGCTTTGTGCGCTGTCCATTTTGGCGGCTGGCAGGCTGCGAGGAGCAAAAACTCTTCAACGTGGCGGGGGAATCAAATTGATTCCGAGGAGGGGAAGCGAGTTTCCGTTGAAGAATAAATTTCATTACAGATTCTTTTACACACGGTTTGTCCACAAGATAATTGCGAATTCTCGAGCGACGAAAGAAACCATGCTGTCCCTCACCCCATGGTTTCCCCGATGTAAGGTAGCCGTTGTATACAATGGAATCGATGTCGCTGTTTATGACCGGCTCCGAAATTCAAAAACTATAATTAAAGAAAGGCTCCGGAGTTTTCTTGGGCTTGCAAACGACACTACTCTCATTACGTTGGTGGGTGAGCTGAATGAGAGAAAGGGGCATCGTTTTGTGATCGAAGCCGCCGACAGGGTTCTAAATAGTCATCCCAACGTGCGATTCCTGTTTGTAGGCGAAGGTGATGCCAGAAAAGAAATCGAGCGCATGCTCGAGGAAAGGCAGCTGCATCGATACTATTTCTTGCTGGGATTCCGCAATGACATTTCGGAGATCCTCACTGCTTCAGACATACTTGTACTCCCATCTCGTGTGGAGGGATTTGGGTACGTGCTCGTCGAGGCGATGGCGGCGGGGATACCCATAGTAGCTTCCTGTGCGAGCAGCATCCCTGAGATCGTCGAGGAAGGGAAAACGGGTTTTCTCCATGAAGTGGGAGATAGTGCCGGGATTGCAGACGGAATTTGCCGGCTTGTGGCAGACGAAAAGCTTGCAGAAGCAATGGGAGAGGCAGGTTTTGTGCGTGTGAAAGAGCAATTTACGCTTGAAAAAATGCTCGATCAATTGGAGAGAGTCTTTTTTCTTTCCTAGCTAAGATCAAAATTCTTATCTGATTATGTAAGCCTCGCTACATCACGATAAAAAATAAACGCTGTTGAAATTCAACGGATCTTATGATACAATCCCGGTTTAGCGTCGAAATCCACGGTAGAGATTTCGGCCTGGCAAGGGTTTCATCCAGCGAGAAACCTCTCCACTTCTCGATTCACACCTGAAAGGGGGATGAGAATGCGCAAGCCTCTCATTGGGTTGCTTTCTATTTTGCTGCTTGTGCCCATAGCTGCTATTCCACTTATAGCAGGGGGACCTACCAACAAGGCAGCACTCGAGCAGCTTGCACAAGCCATCGAAAAAGAGATGGAAAAGCGCAGGCCGCAGCTCTACTACGATCTGCTTGCAAGCACGGATCCAGCACAGCAGAGACTCAACAACGATCCGAGCATCCAGTTAATGTACATCAATGAAAGGGGGATGCCGGTTTACTACCAGCTCAATAACCTCAATGCGGCACAAACTATCAGCACAGATGATGTATGGCCTGGGGGAAGCTCCGGGCATAATCTAAATGGTTCTGCGACGTCGACCAACCAATTGGCCGTGTGGGATGGGGATGGTGTGTTACTTACGCACCAGGAATTTGGCGGCAGGGTCACGCAGATGGACTCGCCCAGCGGTACGCATTGGCACTCCACGCACGTTGCCGGTACGATGATCGCATCTGGAGTTGCAGGAGCCGCCAAGGGCATGTCCATAGCTGCGCAACTATCGGCCTACGAGTGGACGAATGATACTTCGGAAATGGCAACAGCCGCGGCAGGTGGTCTCAGGGTATCGAACCACTCCTATGGCTATGCCGCGGGATGGACACAAAGCGGGTCTTGGTATTGGTTTGGTGATCTTTCTGTCAGCACGGTTGAGGATTATGGCTTCGGTTTTTACGATTCCGACGTGCGGCTCTGGGATCAGATTGCATATAACGCCCCCAACTATCTGATTGTTAAGTCTGCAGGCAACGATCGCAATGATTTCGGTCCGGGAGCCGGTGGAGGACACTACCACTGGAACGGCGGCTGGGTTTGGGCAACCGACAATCACGATCCCGACGGCGGGGCGGATATGTACGATTGTGTCGGCTGGATTGGCAATGCGAAAAATATTCTAGCTGTAGGGGCGATCAATGACATTCCCGGCGGTTACACGGCACCGGGTGATGTCGTGCAGACGAGTTTCAGCAGCTGGGGCCCATCAGACGATGGGCGAGTCAAGCCGGACATCGTAGCCAACGGGGCTGGTCTTTATTCCTGTTCCGATGCGGGCAATACTTCTTATACGACAGCGAGCGGAACCTCGATGTCCTCGCCCAACGCCTCAGGTTCGATCAATCTCCTCGAGGATCATTATACAGCCGTTAAAGGCGGGCAGGCCCGTTCGGCCACGATGAAAGCGATCGTGATTCATACGGCCGACGAGGCGGGTGCAAACGACGGTCCCGATTACCAGAACGGTTGGGGATTGATGAACACCACATCCGCGGCAGATATTATTGCGGCCGATGCATTCGGTCTTCCTCACATTCGTGAAACGGCGCTGGCGGACGGTGTCACCGATTACTACCACTTCACGCTTGCCTCACCCCAGGACCTCCGGATAACAGTCGCTTGGACGGATCCCCCTGGAACACCTCCGCCGCCTTCGCTCAATCCTTCGACGCCGATGCTCGTGAACGACATCGACGTGAGGGTCGAGCATGTCCCTTCGACGACGACGTATTACCCATGGGTTCTCGATCGGTTGAATCCTGGAAATGCGGCCTCTCAGAGCGACAACTCGGTCGATAATATCGAGATGGTCGATATCACGAGCGCACAGCCGGGCCTGTACCGTGTGGCGGTATCGCACAAGGGAAGCTTAACCAACAGCCCACAGCAGTACTCGATTGTGTGCACAGAGGGTCTGGCGCTCGGCCCGAGTCCGATTCCCACATTGACCGAGTGGGGTCTGATCGGCCTGGTCGTTCTGCTCGTCATCCTCGGTGTGTTCATGATTGCTGGCAGGCGAAAAACCGCTGTCGAGAGCGGCTGATCGATTGGCCAGAATTTAACTTGCACATGAAAGCGCTCATCTCCAAGAGAGATGAGCGCTTTCTCACCTAGGCTCCTCTGACGAATTAGTGGGTGCACATACTATCAGAAGTCAGGGGTCAGATCATTTCAATAGCGCGAGCTTGAGTGTTTTCGTAACGCCTGGAGAACGAATTCTCAGGAAGTACACTCCGCTAGCCACCCGGTTTCCTTTTTCATTCGTCCCGTCCCAATGAAGCAGGCTGGTCCCGCGAGGTAAAGCATCCCGCCAGAGGTGTCTTATCAGGCGGCCGGCTGGATCATAAATCGCAGCTTCGACATTATTTCCTCTCGGGAGTTCCACGAGCACGGTCGTCGATGGGTTGAACGGGTTGGGATAGACCTTCACACATAAGAGGTTTTCTGGCAGAGGTCTTTCTGTGATGCCCGCTAACGGATCTGGTGTGAGATATCCATCCTGCGAAATCACATGAATCTTCTGCTCCCTATAGAAAACTTGGTTCACGCCGGGAGCATAGAAAATGAAGTCGGCATCGTATCGGTCTATCTGGATCACTCCGCCGGATAGTCCGCAGCATAAGGGACCGTTCGAAACGCTCACGTAATCCGTGTCGTTATAGGTGAACTCGCTCACGTTCGTCAGGAGGTACTTTGCCATTCCAGAACTGTCGATTCTCACCAAGGCGAGCGACGCATCCGTGGTCATTGAGATATTGGCTGATGCGCTGGCGATGTTTTGTTTTCTGCTGGATAGCCGCTTGGCTCTATTAGACGTATCCATTGTATAGGTGATCGGACCCCCCTTGATGTTCTTTACGAGTAAATCGGTGACTCCTCCTCCCCAATTCAGGAGGAGCGTATAGCCCCAAGCATGTGTTTCCTTATTTACCGCCGGTTGCGTAATCGTCCCATCGGACGGGAACAGCAAAAGAGCGAAACTCAGACTCGTGTCCATCACGGAGAGAGAGAGTACCAACGCATCGGGCTCCGAGCTTAGGTTGTTGAAGGGCGCAACAGTGGTCTGAACGGAATCGAGAGGAGGCTCGATTAGATGCAGATCCAGGTAGCTCGATCCTTTCGATATCCGGATCGGATCTCCGGATGTGTCAATGGTGTTGGCATCGTGGGTGTGCAACCGCCAGTCGTACCGATGCGGTAAGCCGTCTTTATCGATGTCGTCGAAAAGGATGAAATACGGCCGTAGGAGACTGTCATGAACAGCAATAACTGTTCGGCGGGCGAAATTGACAGGATTGCCGCCATCGTATCCCCAAGACCAGTCCGTTCCTGGGAACGGGACTCCGGGATTGTTCAAGGTGCTGTGGGTCGTGTATGCATCGGTGAGATCTCCCACAAGAAAATCTGCATAGTTGCTGAGAAGGAACTGCTGGAGGATTCCGTCGGTGCCGATCGCTTTGCCTGCGTTGTGCTGGCCGAGACTGTCGATCAAAATGATGTTGTGAGCCTCGCTCTGCTTGGCTACCGTACCCGGTCCGTGGTCGATGGCGAACTTCGCACCGTACCCGTAAAGCGTAAATTGCCCCTGATCCTCCTGGGCGTGTCCGCCCTGGAATTTTCCCGAGTAGAAGCTGAATACCACATCTTTCGAGCTCGGACTCAGCGTCCATCCCGATCGGTAGTAATACAATCCGCGACTCTTCCAAAGGAAATTCTTGGGAAGCACATTCTCCGGCTGCTCGTGCGGCAGGTTCTGATTCCATATTACGATGGCTGCCTTATCCGCTTTCAAACCCGCGTCCCAACCGTTTGCACCGGCGGTATAATCCCATATCCAGGCTGAAAGATTGCTGCCCCACTCATACTGTGCCCAATCGAAATATGTGTGGTGGCGGGAAAGCACGAAGTCATTCCACCCGCAGTCGTTCAAATTATTCGTCCGACCGGAACCTTCTGGAAGGAGTTCATAGGCAAACCAGTTTTCCATGTTTCGGATTCGAATAGTTGCAGCGTGGTCGAAGCCGTCATATCGCTTTCTGGCATAAAAATAATAGACGAGGTTCCTCATGCTCCAGGCTCCGTAGAGAAGCCCTTCTTTGTAAGCCCCATCTTCATCCACCTGGTTGAGAAGCCATGTACTTATGATCCTTTCAGCGAATTCGTTCGCGGCAGTCAACCTCGACGGATCTGTCTCTTCATCGAGGCATACAGCGGCCAGCCCGAGCGATGACGCGATCATCACGCTGCGGTTGCCGAGATAGGGACGATGACAATATACCTCGTAATTCCTGCTTGTGGTCATTGTGTCGATATAACTGATGATTTCATCTCTAAGATAATCTCTCACCGCTTCGGTGCTGCTTTCAAAGAACATGTCGTAGCCGAGTGTCAGAGCTCGAAGACGAAGGGATGATTCGAAGTCGTTGTTGTCGACGTTGTAGTTGTCCGCAATGTAGAGTGTTAGGTTTCGTCCCATGGCGATCGAAGCTGTGTCCTTCGGAGATTCCAAAAAAGCTGCGATCCCGAGGTTCGGAATCGTGGCAAGCCCATAGTCGCCGTCGAGGAGTTCTATTTCGCTGGAGCCGGGATAGATGTATTGAACAACGAGACGTATGAATGTGTAGGCGTTATCATCGTTCCCGCCGTCGCGCACCTTGTTGTAGAGAGCCGGGATCTCGGTGTCCGTGAAGAGAAGACGGGGATGGTGCGCATTGTATAAAGAATCGGTCAGCTGAAGATCATCGTCGCTGGTATACCCGCGTACCTGATCGGGAGAAAAGTAGAGGAGAGAGGCTGCAATGCACAGCAGGAAGAGGCTCTGGAAGCTGCGGATAAATGGTGTCATGGCTAAGAACCTGCAACGGCGCTCTTCCACAGCTCATGCTGCGGGCCATGGGGCGCACACCATGCTAAGCAGGCTTTTTTAATGAACATGCCCGGTTGCCGCCGGCCGGAGTGGGACCAATTGTTTGCTCAATTTTATCGTATAATTGGCTTGAAGTCAACGCGATGCAATTCACCCCGAATTGCAACTCGGTTGACACTATTTCATTAGCGCCTTATAATATTTCAGCTTTTCCGGAAAATAAAATGAATCAGGTAACCCTCTCCAGCGATCAATTTATTCTTCTCACACTCCTGCTGAAGCTCGGAGTGATGGCGAGTCTTGCCACCCTTCTTGTCAATTTTTCATCCTTCAAGCGTGTTCTTTTTGCCGAGGATCGCGGCCCAGCGAGGGAGGCGAAGGTCAGCATCCTTCTCTCGCTGTTTTTCTCGTTTGGTGTAACCATCCGAATCTTGATGGGGTATTGGGCCACCGATTTGAGCCTTCCGGGGAGCTTTCTTATTGGGCTTATGACCGGATTATGGCCGGGTGCGCTGGCAGGTTGCATTATCGGACTCCCTGCGTTCGTAAATGGAGAATTCTTGTCTGCTCCTCTTTTCGTCCTCTGTGGTATCGCAGGCGGTTCTATCCGAACCGCCCTAACTGATCGGTCGCAGGTGTGGTCGTTTTCTCCGCTGCCATTTGCAAGTCTTTATCGTTCTGCTAGGACAGCTATTCGTGAAAAAAAATTGCAGGGGCAGCTTCACATATTCATAGCATGCGTGGGACTGGACTTGGTTCATTACCTTTTTGCGAATCGTTATCCGTCCCTTCTGTTCGACGCTCACGCTGGCAGCTTGGGCGTTGTGATTTGCAGATTCATCGCCACGTTATCATTGGTAGGAATTCCACTGAAGATCTGGAATAATACCAGACTCGAACAGCAGCTCGAGCAGCGGGAGCTTCGTCTTCTCGAGGCGCGCTTCAAAGCACTGAAGAATCAAATCAATCCGCACTTCCTCTTCAACACGTTGAACTCGATCTCGTCCTGCCTGTGGAGCGATCCCAAACAAGCCCGGAGGATTCTCCTGAAGCTCTCCGAAATTCTCAGGCGACTCCTCCAAAGCGAGAGCGACTTCGTCCCGTTGAGCAAGGAGCTCGACTTCATCGACAATTATCTCGAGATAGAGACGATACGCTTTGGCGAGGAGAAGCTTCGTGTAAAGAAAAACATAGATGCTAGGGTTCTCGATGTGCCAATACCGGGAATGATTCTCCAGCCGCTCGTTGAAAACGCCCTCAAACACGGAATAGCCCCAATGCTCGAGGGTGGGCTGCTGGAGATTAGCGCGACGAAAACCAACGGAAATGTTCTGGTGGTGATCGAGGACAATGGCGTTGGAATCGAAGAGGAACTCACTCGGAAGGGGATCGGTATCAGGAACGTGATCGAAAGGTTGAAGATGGTGTACGGTCCCGGCGAATGGTGCAGAATTCATAGCCTGAACGATAAGGGCACTCGGGTTGAAATCCTGATTCCCTTGTCCGAGTACAGGGCGATGGGAGTTGGCGAATGAGCGAAAAAGATCTGAGCGTTCTCATCGTTGACGATGAAAAGCTGGCCAGGAAGGATCTCAAATTCCTTCTCAAGTCGATGCCCGGTGTTTCGGTGGTAGGAGAAGCAAAAAACGGCGTAGAAGCTTTGGAGCAAATCGGGAAGTTATCTCCAGAGCTCATCCTTCTTGATATCGAGATGCCTGGGCTAAACGGTCTCCAGGTTGTCGAAAAGCTGCTGAAAAAGGGTTTTGAAACTTCCGTGGTGTTTATCACCGCATACGATCACTACGCGGTTCGAGCATTCGAAGTTAATGCGGTGGATTACCTGCTCAAACCGGTTGCAGCCGAGCGTCTCAAGGAAACCATTCGAAGAGTTCGGAAGCGCCTGGAAGACGGCGGCGCTTCCTCGCACAATCTTGAAGGACTGCTATCATCTATGAAATCCCGGGAGGTGAGGAAACTCTCCCTCCGAATGGAAAAGTCCCACCGTATTGTGGATGAAGACGAATTGGTATATGTCGTCGTTGAAAAGGGAATCGTTACCGCGGTTACCAAGGATTCACATGGAACGCTTCCGAGCGAAAGCCTGGACGAGCTGCAAACGCTTCTTTCGAAAGATCGCTTTATCCGTGTGCACCGCAGCTACGTAGTGAACATCGATATGATTCAAGAAGTGATACCCTGGTTCAGTGGCACCTATCGTCTGAAACTCAAAAATGGTTCAGTGATTCCCTTGAGCCGAAATCATGTAAAGGATCTTCGAGCAATTCTGCGATTCTAGCTTCAATCCATCAAAAATGAACAGCGAGCCTGCCTGATCACCTCAAGATGGTTGTTGACGGATAGAGGCTAACGGTTCTCCTGTCTTTATCACGTTTTCCTTCGATTAACTCGCTTGTCAGAACGCCTTTCCATTGGGCTCCGTTTTTCTACCATTCGAAGTTCATTTTCGACCGTTCGGCAGAAATGTATTGTCCCCATTTCGGGAAAACGTACACTGGGGGTATTCAACTGCAGCCTTACTCGAACCGATTCTTTTTCGGACCGGCCAAGACGCAATTTGGAGGTGTCCCTTATGGGTGTCTATATCGGCTGCGACATCGGCACGGTTAGTGTTAAAGCCGTGGCCGTATGTGATGACCCCTTGACATTGAATAAAGAAGCAAGTGCTCAGGTGCTGAAACCTCTGAAGCGCCGGTCGCCTCTCCTGAATGGTTCAGCAATTCTCATCTCCGACTACCATCGAATCAGCGGCAATCCTCTCCACGCAGCCATTTGGCTTCTGCGAGAAGTCACTTCACGGATTACGCGGGAGCACATCAAAGGTCTTCGAGCTACGGGATCGGGAGCGAAGCTCGTTGCAGATTACCTGGGGGTCCCATCAGAGAATGAATTCCGATCCGTTTCATGGGGCGTGGGTTCCCTCTATCCGGATGTGTCTTACATTTTCGAGATGGGAGGGGAAAACTCGAAATTCGTGCATATCGCCGTTGATCGGGAAAATGGTGACGTGGGTATTGCAGACTACGAGACCAACGGCGATTGCGCCGCCGGAACGGGATCGTTCATGGACCAGCAGGCGTCCCGCCTCCGCTACGATGTCGAGAACATCGGCGACATCGTCCTGTCCTGCGCTAAATGCGCAAAGATCGCCGGCCGATGCTCCGTTTTCGCAAAGTCGGACATGATCCATGCGCAGCAGAAGGGATCAACACCTCCAGAAATATTAAAAGGACTTTGCGAAGCCGTTGCGAGGAACTTCAAAGGGAATATTGCAAGAGGGCGGGAAGTGAAAGGTAGAACAGCTTTTGTCGGGGGCGTCGCGTGGAACAAAGGGGTCGTCCAAGCTCTGAAAAACGTCTTCAGCATGGAGGACGAACTATTCTTTGTACCTGAAGCCCCCGCATTCTATAGCGCCATTGGCGCCGCGCTCATCGAGAGATCAGAGAGAAGGAACAGGGACGGGAAGGGCAACTCATTCCTGAAGCACTTGGACGACAAGGGGGGGCTCGATACAGCATTCCCTTCATGGGAACCGCTTTCACTGGATAACGTACGGCTTCTTCGCCAGGAGGCAAGGCCTTATCAGATGCCATCGAGTGGTGAGGTCATCGATGCATATCTGGGAGTCGATGTCGGTTCGGTCAGCACCAACCTCGTATGCATAGATGAGAACGAGGATGTAATCCATGAGATTTATTTGAGAACGGATGCCAGACCCGTCGAGATCGTTGGAAAGGGCCTTGAGGAAATAGAAGAAAAACTAGGGAAACGGATTGCCATCAGGGGAGTTGGTACTACTGGATCAGGTCGTGAGCTGATAGGAGAGCTCATTGGAGCGGATACTGTGAATGATGAGATCACCGCTCACAAGACCGGCGCATTCGAAATCGCAAGGAGATACTTGGGTAGTGAAGTGGACACGATCTTCGAGATCGGAGGCCAGGATTCGAAGTTCATTAACCTCCAGGATGGAGTGGTTGTTGATTTTACGATGAATGAAGCGTGTGCTGCGGGAACCGGCTCGTTCCTCGAGGAACAAGCAGAAAAGCTCGATGTCAATATTATTGGTGAGTTCGCCGAGCTCGCATTCCAAGCCATCAAGCCCCTTCGTCTCGGAGAGCGGTGCACCGTTTACATGGAGCAGGATGTGACCAGCTACCAACAAAGAGGCGCCAGCAAAAAAGATCTAATCGCAGGGCTTGCCTACTCTGTCGTTCAAAACTACCTGAATCGAGTCGTCCGGGGACGTCCAGTTGGAGATGTGATTTTCTTCCAGGGTGGCACCGCCTACAACGACTCAGTTGCGGCGGCATTTACGACGGTACTCAACAAGCAGATAATAGTTCCACCGCACAACGGTGTAGTGGGAGCTTATGGTGCAGCACTCTTAGCAAAGGAGAAGGTGCTTGCTCTCGATAAGAAAACATCTTTCCGCGGGTACAGAATCGAAAAAGTCGACTTCAAAGTGAGGGAATTCACTTGCAAGGCATGCTCGAACTTTTGCGATATCCAGGAGTTCACTGTCGAGCGCAAGAAGACTTATTGGGGCGATAAGTGCTCTGATAGGTACCGAAAGGAGGCAAAGATCCCGAAGAAATCGGTGATTCCAGACCTTCTCGAGTTCAGAGAAGCCGCCTTGATGGGGGACTATTTCGATCGATTTATAGGATTTGGAACGGATGAGGAGCACAGGTTGGCCAGAGATTTGTTGAGACTCGTTGGAAAGCTCGGCACATCGCGGACGATTGGTGTCCCGAGAGCGATGTATTTTTATGATCGTCATCCGTTTTGGGGAACCTATCTCAAAGCTCTTGGTTTCGAAGTGATCGTTTCGGAACCTACGACCAAGCAGCTTGCGCACATCGGAATCGAAGAGGCGGTGGCCGAGCCTTGTTATCCGACACAGGTCGCCCATGGGCACGTCGGAGAATTACTGCAAAGAGGCGTCGATTACCTCTTTTTACCGAACGTGATCGATGCAGAAACAGAAGACCCTACGACACAGTCCTACCTATGTCCGTGGGGACAAACCCTTCCGTTTGTTATCGCGGCAAGCCCTTTGGCGGACATAAGCCGCACCAAAATCCTTGCTCCCCTTGTTCACTTCCGCGAAAGGTCAATGTATGTCGAAAGAGAGTTGTGGCAGACTTTTCGGCGTTTCGCTGCATCCCGGAGGCACCACCGAGCGGCGGTGAAGCTCGCTTACAAGGCACAGAATCTTTTCGCGCGCGAGATTCAAGAAGCGGGTAAAGAGGCACTCAAAACTTTGAAAGAGTCGGGGGAGATCGGGATAATCCTCGTTGGGCGCCCCTACAATATGTATGACAAGGGGATCAACATGAACATACCGGGCAAGCTCCGGAAGTATTATGGAGTTAATTTGATCCCTCTCGATTTTCTTCCTCTTTCTGAAGTTGGGATCCATGACCTGAACGCAAACATGTTTTGGAACTACGGGAGAAAGATTCTCCAAGCGGCTCGGATCACAAGCCAGGACCCGAATCTGCACATAATCTATATTACCAACTTCAAGTGTGGACCAGATTCGTATGTAAAAGAGTTCGCCACGGACGCAGCGGTGAAGCCGTTCCTTACGCTTCAGTTCGATGGTCACGGAAATGATGCCGGAATGATGACGAGGTGCGAAGCATACCTGGACAGCAAAGGAGTATTGAGATGGTGGCAAGGGAAAGCACCCTCGAAGGGAGAATCCTTTACATCCCCAGAATGGGAGATGGAAGCGCACGAGCCTTCTCTGCAGCATTCTATGCGATAGGGATCGATGCCAATCCTTCCCCGCCTGGTGATGAGCGCACCAAGGAGCTCGCCGCGCGGTACACCTCTGGCGACGAGTGCTACCCCGAACGCGTAACCCTGGGCAACTTTTTAAAGGTGGTGGAGCGCGAGGATTTCGATCCATCACGGGTTGCTTTCTTTATGCCAACGGCAACAGGTCCGTGTCGATTCGGTCAATACGCTCCCTTTCTGAAAAGAGCGCTCAAAAAAATGGGATATGAAGAGGTCTTGGTTCTTTCACCAACTAGTGCTACGAGTTACCGGGAACTAGGGGAAAACATATCGTTCTTCCGAAAACTCACGTGGTGGACGCTAATTTCATCGGATTTGTTGCGACGCATGCTGCACAAGCGGCGTCCGTATGAGAAAGTGCCGGGGAGCACAGATCACGTGTACGATGAGTGTCTCGAAGACCTCTGTGGGGTGATCGCCGAGCGGGATGTCCCGGAAAAAGCAAAGCTGTTAAACATCGTCCAATCCCTGCAGCGTTCAGTCAGACGTTTCGAGGAAATCGACACGGATTTCTCGAAGCCCCGGCTTCTCATAGGAGTTGTGGGGGAGATCTTCTGCCGGCTCAACACATTCAGCAACGAACATCTCATACGAAAGATAGAAGAATACGGCGGGGAAGCATGGCTTTCGGACATTTCCGAGTGGGTGTGGTACACCCTCGCTGAAGTAAAGAAGAATCTACGACTGCGGGGAAAGGGTTTTTCGGTAAACATGCTCAAAGCCATGCTGGCGGGCTACGTCCAGCGGCGTGATGAGCACAAGCTGCTGGAGCTTTTCGAGAGAGAGTTAAAAGGTTATGAAGAACCTCATGATATCACAAAGATACTCGATCTGAGCGAATCCTACCTCCCCTGCAAGGGTGCGCTGGGAGAGATGGTGCTGAGCGTCGGCAAGGCGATATATCTTCAGGGAAAAGGGGCCGACGGCATCGTGGACATCAGCCCGTTTACGTGCATGAATGGGATCGTGTGCGAGGGTGTCTATCCGAAGGTCAGCAAGGACCATGGAGGAATCCCCATCCGGACGTTCTACTTTGACGGGACGGCGGTTGACCTCGATAATGACGTGGGGATCTTTATGGAGCTTGCGGCGAACTATCACCGCAAAAAACAAGTCCCGAGGACTCTCCCTTATTATTTCAAGATCGCCGCTTGAGATGAAAGCGGGGCATCGGTCAGGATGTACTCGCCGATCGTTGATTCTTCCTCATAGATCGCGAGGGGATTCTGCCTGTCTATCGCTTCGCGAATGTGGCCTCATCCCCCTCGTGACTCATTTTTATAGAGTTAATTCACACCGAAGCGTGCGACCCGAAATCGACCGGGTGTTTTAACCATCGTGCTGCTAATCTTTATGATTGGCATCGTTCTCGATTGCCTGGACCGATCCGATGATGGCGAGGTTCACGATATCCCTCACATCGGAACCCCGTATCAAGATATGCGCTGGTTTCCTCATTCCCATGAGGATCGGTCCGATGACCTCGGCACCCGCAACTGTTTGAATCAGCTTGTATCCAATGTTCGCAGACTGCAAGTCTGGGAATATCAGTACGTTCGCAGGGCCCTTCAACTCACAGCAAGGGAAGAACGACTGGACTTCAGGGAGGAGCGCCGTTTCGACGTGCATTTCTCCGTCGATTTCCAAGTCCGGATCGCGTTTTTTCACCAGCTCGGTGGCTTTCTGTGCCTTTTTGGCCAGTGGATGGACAACGCTCCCGAAATTCGAAAACGAAAGTATCGCAACGCGCGGTGATATCTGGAAACTCCGCGCCAGCTCGGCGGTGAGGATGGCAATCTCCACCAGGTCCTCCTCGGTCGGTTCGATGATCACCGAGGTGTCGGCGAAGAAGTAGACCTGGTTCTTTAGCACCATCACGTGGGCGGCGGCCACTCTTCCGCCGGCTTTTCTCGGGCCGATAATCTTGAGCGCCGGTCGGATGCTCTCCGGGTAGTATTGCGTGACTCCCGATATGAGACAATCGGCTTCTCCTTTATGGACCATCATGCTTGCAAAGTGGTTGTTCTTCAGCATGAATTCCCGCGCCTCATCGTGGGTGATCCCATGCCTGCACCTCAGCGAATAGAAGTCTTCGCAGTACTCGTCGAACTTCTCATAGCGCTGAGGTTGAATGACCTCGATATCCTCCGCACTCAAACCGAGCTGTTGTAACTTCTCATTGATGACCTTTGGATTCCCAATGAGAATGGGTTTGGCGGCTTTCTCGTCCGCCAAGAGTTTGCTTGCGCGGATGATCTTCTCGCTCTCTCCTTCGGGGAACACAACGGTTTTCGGATGCTTGACCGCCCGGCGCTCCACGACGGACATCAGTGCCTGGGATTTGCTGAGGAGACCGATGAGGCGATCGTGATACTCATCCATGTCCAGCTGGATTCTGGCAACTCCGGTATCCATTGCCGCTTGTGCAACCGCAGCAGCCTCCCAGAGCAGCACTCGCGAATCGAACGGCTTCGGGATAATGTAGTCCTTCCCGAACTTGATGGCTTCGCCTCCGTATGCCCGTCTTACTGAGTCCGGGACGTCTTCTTTCGCCAATTTGGCAAGTGCATGGGAAGCGGCAATTTTCATTTCTTCGTTGATCGCTTTTGCTCTCACGTCGAGGGCACCGCGGAAGATGAACGGGAAGCCCAAAACGTTGTTTACCTGATTGGGGTAATCGGAACGACCCGTAGCGACGATCGCATCAGGGCATGCTTCTTTGGCGTCTTCATAAGTAATTTCTGGATCCGGATTGGCCATTGCGAAAATGATTGGATTTTTGGCCATAGTCTTGACCATTTCCTTGCTCAATATGCCTTTTACGGACACACCAATGAATGCGTCAGCTCCTTCAATAGCGTCGGCGAGTGTTCTATTTTTTGTGTCTTGGGCGAATTCCTCTTTATAAGGATTCATTCCAACATCGCGGCCCTTATAGACAACGCCTCTGCTGTCGCAGAGCGTGAGGTTTTCCTTCCTTACGCCGAGTGCGCAGTAAATTTTTGCGCACGCGATGCCTGAAGCTCCTGCGCCGCTAAAAACTACTTTGACCTTATCGATATCCTTTCCAACTAGTTCGACTGCATTCATGAAGCCCGCCCCGGAAATAATCGCCGTTCCGTGCTGGTCGTCGTGAAAGATCGGGATCTCGGTTTCTTTCTTGAGGCGGTCCTCGATATGAAAACATTCGGGTGCCTTGATGTCTTCGAGGTTGATCCCGCCGAAAGTCGGCTCGAGCAACTTCACCGTTTCTACGAACAAGTCGGGATCCTCGGTGTCGATCTCAATATCAAAGACATCCACGTCGGCAAACCGCTTGAACAAAACGCCTTTGCCCTCCATGACAGGTTTGGACGCCAGGGCCCCGATGTTTCCCAGGCCCAAAACGGCGGTCCCATTGGATATGACTGCCACGAGATTCCCACGCGCTGTGTATCTGAAAACATCGTCATGATTTTTCTCGATTTCGAGGCACGGCGCTGCAACGCCCGGTGTGTAAGCGAGAGATAAATCGCGCTGAGTGATGCACGGCTTCGTGGGGGTGACCTCAATTTTTCCGTGTCGACCGCGTACGTGGTATTCCAAGGCTTCTGCATTCAATGACATTTCCCATCATCTCCTTATTGGCTTTTGGAAGTTGGACTCTTCCCAACCGATGCACAATACACCTTTTTTGGCGCTACTTCAAGCTGAACTTCCGATCGCGTGGCAGGTGTCGGGTGAGGATTTGGCCGATTCCCGGGCAGGGGGCTTGGCGGCTTCTCGGGCGGCACGCCCTGTCCGGCCCAGGCGGGTAATTTGCAATGATCCCGCCGGGATGGAGCATCTGGAGAAAAACCAATTGGGGTCTGTTGACAGGGTGGAGGTGATGTAATATATTTCCGACTCTAATTCCAGCAAGTTCGACAATAAGGGACTGTTATAACTATCATGAAGGGAGTGCTCTCAATGTCGGTCAAAGTAGGTGAGAAAGCGCCTGAATTCAAAGGACAGGCGGTTGTCAACGGTGAATTCAAGGACATTAAACTATCCGATTTCCAGGGAAAGTGGGTTGTGTTGTTCTTCTGGCCGCTGGATTTTACGTTTGTATGCTCCACCGAAATTAGGGGCTTCAATGAGCATTATGGAGAATTCAAGAAGCTGGGTGCAGAGGTCGTTGGTGCCAGCACCGACAGCGTTTACACACACAAGGCCTGGATCGAGCACGGGCTCGGTGACGTCCAGTTCCCGCTCCTGAGCGACACATCCCTCGAGGTCAGCGATGCTTACGATGTCCTCGTGAAAGACAAGGGAATCGCTCTGCGTGGGACGTTCATTATCGATCCGGAAGGAATCGTCCGGAGCTATACAATAAACGATCTCGACACCGGCAGGAGTATCACCGAGACGCTTCGGACGCTCTAGGCTCTGCAGGCCGGCGGGCTCACCGGATGCGAGTGGACGCCGGGCGAAAAACTCTTCGGCTAGCCGCGGAGAGAGAAGAAATTTCTCATCGGGGGGTCTATGACCCCCCCCTTTTTTCTATCGTTTGAAAAGCGTTATTTTGCTGGTCGAGAAATTGCTCCACACATGTTTTGCACTGGGCATCTCTTTATGTTAATATAGCTTGGGATGCCATAAAATTCCCGCTAGTTGAAGGAACTTCCGAATCGGTGGGTTCAAGATGCCTGGAGGTCGCGCATGAAATCACTCATTCCTCTACACATCGTCGCAGTTTTCGTATTGGTTTTCGCTCCTGGATCCGCTGCCTCTCAGGCCAATCCGGACGATATGCCCTGGCTGGATGGTTTTACTCTCGTTGTTCTGGAAACGGAGGATATTCCCTCTCTGCACCGCGCACGGGAGGAAATACAGGCCCGCGGCGGGAGAATTTGCATCATGTCACCCCCATCGATCCTGATGGGTTGGGTGCCTTTCGAGATGAGGGATGAGCTTATTGGGACGGCGGGGATCAAAGATATCTTTTATACGGATGTAGCTCCCGGTGAAGTGAAGGCAGAAGACCGGCAGACACGAATGATGCTCGATTACTTCAACGCCGCCGTTCGCCGCGAGATTCAAATGGAGTACCGGGCACATAAGCAAGCCGCCGAAGCGGAGGGGAACCTCATCGTGCAGCCCGATGCACTGGATCCCCCGGAGATCGATGAAGCATCTTACATCGAAAACCTCAGGCAAGCCGGGTTGGACATCGAGAAGCTCCGGGAAGACGGACTGCTCATCAGGAGGTCCGGACAGGAAGTCATGGGGAACAGCGATTACATGACGGGCACCGTGGCCCTAACGGTATTCTTTGTGGAAAGCGACGGGAGCGGCTCGGACCCGGATCGATATACATGGACCGAAGCTCACATGCAGGACTATTTGAATGGCGTGAATACGGGGCTCGCCTGGTGGTCGGCTCAATCGAACGACTATTCCAACTGCTGGGTGGCCTTTTTCGTTCGTTACTATCCGGCTACCGATCCGCGGTGCCAGCAGTGGTACGAGCCGATCCTCCATTCTTCCAGTTACCAGCAGTACTGGGTCAACAACGTCATCACGAACTTCGGTTACACGTCAGGAACTTATATAAGTAAGGTGACCGCGTTCAATACCTGGCAGCGATCGAACTATGGAACGGATCGGTCATATTCGGCATTCGTCGCGTACAACCCTCCGGGATCCCCGAATCGGTTCACAAACGGCTATGCGGCTGCGGCCTATTGGGGGGGGCCCTATACGTTTCTGCTATATAGAAGCTTCAGTTGGGCGCCTGAGCAGGTTTTCACGCACGAAACCGGACATATCTTTTATGCTTGCGACGAGTATTACGAAGAAGGTTACGGCGGTTGCACGAGTTGTGGAGGATGCAGAAACGAAGTAGATAACGGCAACTGCGAATACTGCAATCCTGCCTCCCTCCCTTGCATGATGAAATCGAACTCGTTTACGCTCTGCTCGTACACTCCCGGGCACGTGGGCTGGTTTATCTCCCCCTGCGCGCCTCCACCGCTCACGCCGCCCACTGCGAGCACCTGCAATCCGACAAGCCAGTATCAAGGTCTCGATGCAACGATCACCATTATCGGAAGCGACTTTTTATACGGCGCGTTCGTCGAATTGGGCGCGGGAGTGACATTCAATCAGAGCACTCTGGTGAGCCCGGAAACCCTGATCGTGGAGATCTCGATAGATAACGCCGCCGTTCCGGGGGTGCGGAACATGATCGTGAAAAACCGGGACCTCCAAGCCGATACTATTTTTGCAGGTTTCGAGATCAGACCAACCACCAGGCACTACAGCTCACCATCCGGCAACAATGTTTTTCCTTATATCACACCGGAGAATGCGGCGGTCACGATCAGCAATGCAATTTCAGCCGCCGTGGAAGGGGATTCAGTCCTCGTAGCATCGACCACATTGACCAACATCTCGCTAAATATCGCTAAAGGCGTTGGGCTGTACGGCGGTTGGATCGATAACTTCACCGGGCGGGATCTCGTCAGCGGGAAGACGGTTCTCGATATGACCGGTAATATAGTGATCGGATCGACAGCTCCTGTGGTTGTCGACGGCTTTGTCATTCAAAACGGGCAGGGGAGTTACAGCACGCAACCGCAGAACGGTTACTACGGCGGCGGCGTCATGATTGTCAACAGCGAGGCGACGGTTTCGAACTGCGAGATCCACACTTGCGATGCACAGAACGGTGGCAGCTTCAGTGCGGGCGGAGGGATTTTCGCTTATAACAGCACAGTGGATGTCCATAACAACAGCATCTGGGGAAATGTTTCCGAAGTTGGCGGCGGTGTTTATCTCTATGGCTGCAGTGGAACGGTCAACGACAACGTTGTCTCGGGAAATCAGCTTCAGCAGATGACCACGACGCCCAGCGGGGCTGGGATTTATCTCAAAAACTGCCCGAGTGTATCGCTCAGCGGAAACACGATCGATGGGAATGCCGGCGCAAGTGAGGGCGGAGGGATATATGTGAATAACTGCAGCATCACTATGAACGGCGGTGTATTGTCCTATAACCAGACCACCTCCGCTGGCGGCGGCGCTAGTTTGATCGGATCCGATGTCACACTCGACGGCGTCAAATTTCTCCGGAACAGCTCGGCGGTTTTCGGAGGTGCCGTTGGGGCGGGCGATACTTCAGCGGTAACGATCCGATCCTGCGATTTCATGTGGAACAGCTCAATGATCGGAGGGGGAGTGTACGCCGATGCCGGAGACGCATACATCAGGCACAACCTGTTCGTTGGAAATAATGCAAGCGCATCGAGCGGTGCCTTCTATGCCACCAAGCTCGGAGCTGGAGATTTCATAGGCAACACCTTGGACCGGAATACGCATAGTGGGTCAGGGTCAGCAGGCCTCTTTCTAAACAGCTCGGGCATCAACGTGTTCAACAACATCGTTGTAAATTCAGTGGGCTCGGGGATTGCCTGCTCGGGCAGCCCCCTCCCAACGCTCGAGTACAATGACGTGTGGAACAACAGCGCTGGCGATTACAGCGGGTGCAGCGGGGGCGAAGGATCGATATCCTCCGATCCACTTTTCGTGGATACAGCCGCTGTGGATTACCACCTCGCCGTGCATTCCCCTGCGATCGATGCTGGTGACACATCGAGCGCCTACGACGATCCGGACGGCTCGCGCGGTGACATGGGATGGTACGGCTCCCACAGCTTCGTGATGGATCAACCTTCTTATCCGAAAAATCTGATCGCGGATGTGATCACCGGTGACGTGGTGCTCACTTGGAATCGAAATCCTGAAGCCGATATTCAATCCTATGCAATATACTGCGATACCATCTCCGGCTTAATCCCCTCGATCGACAACTTCGTTCAATTCGTGTTGGCCCCGGATACGACGGTGAATATGGGCGCATACAGCGATACGGTGTACTACAAGATTTCAGCCGTAGATTCCACGGCGTATGGCAGCGGTTATTCGAACGCGGATTCGCCGGATGCGCCCACGGCAGTACCGGATAAGCCGCTCGCCTATCAGTTCAAGCTCTATCAAAACATTCCCAATCCGTTCAATCCCAGGACTATCATCAAGTATGAACTCAATCGCAGCACGTGGGTGACGCTCACCATTTACGATGTCACCGGCAGCATCATCAAGCGTCTGGTCGATGCCATTCATGCGCCGGGATTGTATTCAACGGAGTGGGATGGAACGAATTTCTCCGGCCAAAGGGTATCATCGGGAATTTACTTCTACAGGATGAGTGCGGGCGGGATCGTGTGGACGAAGAAGATGGCCTTGTTGAAGTAACGAACGGATCGCCCTCATCGAGCGCTACAACAGGCTGTTTGTACCACATGGCGCTAGCCTGGAAAGACGGGCTTTTTCTACTCGTATTTGAAGTGCGGATTGCCGATCAGAAATGTCTCGTCTTCCGTATCGAAAATTCTATCCGCCCACTAGCCGAACCAGAAACAGACTGATCGCAGGCAGGTACGTGATAACGATGAGCGAGAGAAGGAGAAGCAGGAGAAAAGGCAAGCTCGCCACATATAGAGACACCACCGACTGGTCGAACCGGTAGGATGAAATGAACAGATTGAGCCCGACCGGCGGCGTTAAGTACCCGATCTCCAGGTTCGTGAGGAAGATAATCCCGAGATGCACCGGATCCACGCCGAATCCGAGCGCCACCGGAACGATGAGAGGCACCACAACGATCAAAGCGGAGAAGATGTCCATCAAACACCCGACGATCAGAAGAAAAATGTTGAGCAATAGCAAAAAAGTATACTTGCTCGTGATGTACGTTTTCATCCATTCTAGAATCCGCATCGGAACTTCCGCATCGATGAGGTAATTGGTGAGGCCCATCGCGCAGGCTAGAATCAAAAGGATTCCCCCGACGAGCGTCATACTCTCTGCGATGATCCTGGGAAGCTCCCTAGGTTTGATGTCGCGATAGATCAGCACTTCGGCGACCAGCGCATACAAAGCGGTGAGGGCTGCTGCCTCCATTACCGTAATGATTCCGCTGTAAATACCGCCGAGGACAATGAACGGCAGCGGGAGTTCCCATGCGGCTTCTCGAGAAGCGCTCAAAATCCGTCTCATTGAAAAAGGTTCTCTCTGGATGCCCTCTGTTTTGCCCTTATAGAGCCCGTACGTGGAAAGCACGATGACGAGCAAAATCCCGGGCAGAAGTCCGGCGAGGAACAGCTTGTCCACACTGACCGCCGCCACATAACCGTAAAGGATCAATGGCAAGCTGGGAGGAAATAAAAGCCCCAGGCTGCCCGATGCGGTGACAAGCCCCAACGAAAAGCGCTTTGAATACCCTTCTTGGAGGAGTGAGGGGAAGAGGAGCCCGCCCATCGCAATAATTGTTACTCCCGAAGCCCCGGTGAACGCCGTGAAAACGGCGCAGGACACCAGGGCAACAACGGCCAATCCACCAGGGAAAAAAGCACGTGACACACGAACGAGACGCGACGGCGCTCCACTCTCCGCAAAGAGATATCCTGCAAAGGTAAAAAGCGGCACGGCAATGAGGAGCGGGGAGCCGGCAAGCGTATACATCGATACGGCGACGGATGAGATGTCGATGTCCGCCCGGTTGAAGGCGATGAGAGCGATACTCCCCAGGACCGAGAAGAGCGGCATCCCGAAAAGTGCAAGGAGTATCAGAACGATTATAAAAAGAACGATCATGAGTTTTCGTGCCGTTTGAAGGCCGTATCTTTTCTTTTCAGCAAAATATTGAGAAGGCTGCGGTACGCGATGAGGAAAAAGGCAAAGGGCAGCACCGACTGCAGCACCCATGTGTCGATTCCGAGAAATGCCTTTTCCCCGTACGCCTTCTCGTCCAGTATGAGTTTCAAAGCAGCGAAGCCGAGAAATATCGCCGCAGCGGCCGTCGCGAAGTGAATTGCGCTATCACGCAGGATCCGAGGGCGTCCAGATAAGAACCGGCTGAAAATATCGATGTTGATATGGCGAATGCGCGAGGTGGCGTATGCACCTCCCAGGCAGCCGAGCCACAGCACGATATGCCTCATGAGCGGTTCCGCCCAGAAGATCCCGCGATGAAAGACGTTTCGGAGCAGAATCTGAAGACATCCAAAAAAAACGAGCCCGCCGACGAGCAGCGCGAGAGCGCCGACTTCGCACCGCCCGAGCGATTCGAAAAACCGCGTGAGGCGGCCCCGTTTTTCGAGCCACGCTCGAAGCGCCGACAGGATGACGATTCCGAATATGATCAAGACATACAGTATGGTGGGGCGGTCCACGGTGCGCGCCTCTCGAGGAATTATTTAGAAGTGTTGCGGTAGTGCCGGACGATTTCCGTTACCTGGTCGAGGAGCTCCTGCGAATAGAGCTTGCCGACACCGTCATCCCAGGCGCCCTTTCCGGTGGAGAAGAAACTGCGCCTAGCTTGTTCCTCGACGGCCACGATTTCGATGCCTTCTTTCTTCATCGATTCGACGGCTTCATCGTTTTGCACTCGTGTCTTCTCGTTTAACGAATGCAGGTAGCGTCCGAAGATTTCTCGGAGCACCTGTATATCCTCGTCGCTCACTTTTTTGAGTGCCTGTTTTGTGACGAGCACGGCGCCGAGGGCGTGGGTAATCGGAACATCGCTCATGAACTTTACCCTGGTAAACCACTGAAGGGCGACGCAAGCCAGGGGGGAGGAATACACCGCATTCACGATTCCCGTCTGGAGAGAGGTAAGCACATCGGGTGCCGATAAAGGGATGGGTGATATTTGAAATGCTTTGAAAAAAAGTTCCGCGAGTGGATCTCCCGACCAGATCCACATCTTGGCCCGCTTGAGATCCTCCGGCGACTGCACTGGCGAATTGGAAAACATGTAGATGAAACCGACGTCGGCCCATCCGAGAAAAAGGAAACCTTTTTCTTCGAAAAGTGAGTTGAACAACGAGTCCATGCGGGATCTCACGAACTCGACTTCATCTTGTGCTTCGAACAGAAATGGAAGTTCGAGAACGCGTACGCCGGGAACGATGGCGCCCAAACCGAAGCCGGTAAAACCTCCGGCATGTAATTGGCCGTTTCTCATTTTTCTCAGCACATCTTTTTCATCTCCTTGGACGCCTCCTGTGTAGAACTTGAATCCAAGCCGGTTCTTTGTTTTTTCCCTCAGCTCATCGTCCAGAGAACGCATCGTTTTCATCCACGTGCTTCCTTCGGGGGCAAGTGTGGCGAATTTGATCTGGACCTTCGGTTTGGGTCTTTTAGCCGTTGCCGTATCGGCAGAATGAATCAACAGGAAAGCGCAGATGCAGGCGGCAGCCTGCGCCAGCGCGGACCTCAATCCGATTCGAAAACGTTGCGAACTGTTAAAAGAGTTCATCCACTTCTCCCAAAAGGATCTTTCCTTTTCGCTTGGCTATTTCGTTGAGAAGACGGTAACGAGGCAGGATCGACAGCGGCTGCAAGAGAATCTCCTCGAGCATCTCCTTGAACATATCGGCATCTTGTATTCTGTAGCAGTAGTGCCTGGCGAAAAAATAATTCGTCAGCAAGAACTTCCGCTCCGAGATCTCGAAGGCGCTATCGAAGTTCTCTTTGGATTTTTCCGGGCTGCCACCCATAAGGGGCGGCCGGAATGCATGGAGGCTACCCAAAATGATGTGGGGAAGACCCTCGAAATAGGCACCGTCCAGCTCCACTGCGCGCTCGAGCAGCACCGTCACCCTGGGAATATCGAGGAGGACCTCTGTTGAGTCAAGATGAAGGCTCACGAACTGGGACCAGTTCGCCGCCGTCCAAACGAGCGCCGGAAGATCTTTCTCATTGAGAAATGTCGCCATATCACTGAAGGTCCGGACATTGCCATCCCACATCTCTCGGACTTTTTTATTTCGAAACAGCGCGGCTTTACCGTGCGACAAGCCTTGCAAGTATAGATACGAAGCGTATGCTTCGTCTTCTTCTTCAATGAAGGCAAATCCGTAGCTGAAATAGAGCATCGAAGCGGAGAGGCGGAGGCGCCGGTTGTCGGGATCCGTCCGGATGAGACCTTCTATGAGAAAAATATTGGAGGGGGCCGCCGCCCTGAACGTCGGAACATCTTTGGACTCGAGAGCGGCGTCCCGGGCATTTTCGAGGATGGGGACCATAGCACCCGCGGCGAAGCGGGAGGTCGAGCAACCTCCGGCGAAGAGCGCGGCGAGACACAAAGCCAGGATGAACGATGCTCTTGCAGGGCTATGGAATTGACTCCGTTGATTACGCACAGCAGTTCTCTGGTTGATCCAACAAAAAGTTGCTTAAAGGTAGAAGGTCGCTGAAATTCCGTCAAGAAAATCTACCGGCTGCTAAATCGGCCCGAGAGAGCGGACCGATTTACTTGGCATGACAACCAATAGAAGAACGAAACACAGGCCGGCTGGTGGGCTTTCATTGTATCGCTGGCATGGCATTGCAGGCAGAGATCTCTGGTGCGGTCGAATGTCGGAATATATTCGTACTTGGAGGAATGCGCCTCATGGCAGCTCATGCAGTCCAGCGGTGCTCCCGTACGAGGATCCCTATGCTATGATCCAATAGGGTGCGTGTGCATAGTGGCGGTTTCGTGACAACCGGCGCAAAACTCGGTAAGTTCATCTCCTTTCAAATCGCGGGCGACGTTCTGTCGCAAATCGATCGCCCTATTCAAAAAAACCCTCCGGCGATCATCGACCGCCGAAGGGTTCACCCTAACCCTTTCACATTAATGGTGCCGAAGGGGGGATTCGAACCCCCACGAGGTTTCCCTCACTGCGCCCTGAACGCAGCGCGTCTACCAGTTCCACCACTTCGGCTCATTAATTTGAAAGACGAAAGGTTGGCAGTAAGGAAGTCCACCAGAGCCAAAGCCAAAGATAAAACTCTTGGTCAACTTCCACGGCTGAGTCTAGAAAATCCGAGCCACCAAGTCAACGGCAATTATTGATCGAATCAGGAGGCCAAAAGCCGTCTTATTTGTTGAAAATTAAGAAGTTACTATTTCTTTATGGCGATAAATAGGCCTTCGATCTTTTTCGTAATATTGAGTTCCGATCGGTGCCATTTTCCGATTATTCTTTTATTATCAGCATGTTATGCAATCTTCCATTGGGGCAAAAGATTCACTGCTTCGGGGCCATCTGGTATAAGTGACATCACGTGTTATATCATAACTGATTGCGAAGTTGTCGCTTGCAACTCAGGGGGGGGAGCGGGGATAATCGCGGGGTCGATCGCAAAAGTGGCTCAGATGAATGCGCCTGGTGTACATACAATTCAGGGAATAATATATGCAGCACGGGCCTTCGGCCGCATTGGGAGTACGAGAAAGATCGCCAAATGAAAACCATCGTTACGAATCGAAAAGCCCGCCACGAATATAAGATCGTCGAGAGCTTCGAGGCGGGCATCGCACTCATGGGCACCGAGGTGAAGTCTCTTCGGGAAGGCAAGGCGAATCTAAGGGATTCCTATGCCTCGGTCCGGGACGGAGAGCTGATACTCCACGGACTTCATATCAGCGCATATTCTCATACCTCCCACATGGATCTCGATCCAAGACGCGATCGAAAGCTGCTCGTCAAAAAAAAGGAAATAAAGAGGCTGATTGGAAAAGTGCAGGAAAAGGGGCTCACGCTGATCCCATTGAAGATCTATTTCAACGACAGGGGGATAGCAAAGGTGGAGCTTGCCCTTGCCAAAGGGAAAAAGGAATACGACAAGCGACGGGCGATCGCGGAGCGGGACGCGGACCGAGATTTGCGAAGGGCCATGAAGGAAAAATATTGAAAGCGTTCTTGCCACCCGCCGGAAGGGCTATGCAGGTGATTGTCACTCGAGATTGCTCCAAACGAGCCCGCAAAGCGACGGAATGCCAAAAAGATTGCGGTCGAAAATCAGTGTTGGTTCATTTATATTGAAGCGTTGGGGCTGCTCGATGCCCTATCTCGATGTTGTCATAAGAGCAGGGAAACGGACGTGAGGCGTTACCTACTGGGGCCAATCATAATATTGCTATTTTTCGCCATCGCCGCCCAACCGGCCGCTGGCGACGAGCGCCTTGTAACTGTGCTATATGATGATGGGCGGAGTCCTGAAGAGGTCCCCGTTTGGAAGCTCGAAGAAGACAGTGAGGCGTTGTATCTCCGCGCTAACGACGTTGCCAGAATCTTCAAGGCGACCCAGTTCTGGAACGCCACGAGCCGGAAAGTCGTTCTCGGTATCGAGAAAACGCGCTTTACGCTCAGCGTCGATACACGGGTGGTGGTCGCGGATGGTGAGCCCATCATGCTGAGAGCGCCGATTCGTTACGAGCGCGGCTTTGTGATGATTCCGATGGAGTTCATCCTGGAGGTTGCATCCCACTATACTCCCCGTGTGATGGTGTGGGACAGAGCCTCGCTAACACTGAAGGTCGAGGGTGTCGGATATAACGTGGAATCACTCGATTTCGCGGCGACTGCCAACCGGTCCACTGCTACGATCAAGCTAAAAGAACCGCTTCTCTGCGTAGCGGATACAGGAACTCCAGGCCTTGTCAGGCTCAAGATCTATAAGGGGAGACTCGACACAAGACGTTTTTCCGTTCGGGAAACTCATGGATTGTTCAATGGCGTTCGAGCGGAGCAGACCGAGCGCGATGCGTATATCTATTTCGACATAAAGAAGATCTCCTCTCGCGTTCGCGTCGAGCGCAGCGATCAACCGCCGGAAATCCAGGTGGTCCTGGAAAGGGGAACCCTCCCCGAGATTCCTGAACCGGAGTTTGCCGACAAAAAGCCCGTGGAGATCTTGGGTGAAGCCCCCGCCGAAAAAAAACAATTGAAAATCGAAACGATTGCCATCGATCCGGGCCACGGGGGAAAGGACTATGGAAAAGCGGGGATCACCGGCATCCTCGAGAAGGACGTGAATCTCGCGCTCGCCGAGAAGCTAAAGGAACGCATCGAAAATCAACTCGGTCTCGAAGTGGTGCTCACGAGGGATGACGATATGCTCCTTTCCTTGACGAAGAGAACGGAAATAGCCAATGAGGCCGGTGCCGATCTCTTCATCAGCTTGCATTGCAACAGCTGGTTCAGCAGGTCGACGGGCGGATTCGAGGCGTACTTCCTCTCACCGGCGAGGACGGAATGGGACAGAGAGGTTGCGAGGGTGGAGAACGCCGCGGATAACATTGCAAGGGGAGCGAGGGAATCGACGAACAATAGCGACATTGATTTCATCTTGTGGGATTTGGTCCAGAACGAGTACATCCACGAGAGCAGTTATTTCGCCGAGCTCATTCAAAAGGAAATGAGCGAACGCCTCGAAATACGCAACCGGGGCGTTAAGCAGGCGAACTTTACCATCCTTCAAGGCGCCCGGATGCCCGCTGTTCTCATCGAAACAGGGTTTCTCTCGAATCCTGTCGAGGAAAAGCTCCTGGTCGACAAGGATTTCCAGAGAAGGATCGCGGACGGAATCGTAAATGCGATAAGACAGTTTCGGGAGCGTTATCAGGCAAGCATAGGCGGTGCGGGTGGATATGGAAGACACGGATCTTTCGCAAGATGAAAAGGCCGCGTCCGGCGGATCCCTCGGGGCGAGGCACTTCGCCTTCATAGCGATTCTCGGAGTCGTTGTTATTGCGGCCATTTATTTTATTCTAGCGAGAAGAGACGCGGGCGAGCCGGCACGCCCGCCGCATGCAGGCGTTTCGGTCGTTCCGGAGGGGAGCCGCGCCGTTACGCTTTTCTTTGCAGATGACGAAAATGAAGGCTTGGTCAGCGAGACGCGCGAAGTCGCGATCGGAACGGATTTCAGCGAGCAGCTGGCGCAGATCGTCAGATCGCTGCTTTCGGGACCGGAGCGTTCCGGTGTGAGCGCGATCCCCGAGGGAACGCGGCTATTGAATGCCTTTTACGATTCAGAAACGGCGACCGCTTATTTGGATTTTTCGAGCGAACTCGTGGCGGGACATCCCGGGGGAAGCTCCGCGGAGTACTATACGATCGCCGCGATCGTGCGAACAATATCGGAGAACGCTGCCGAGGTTCGAGCAGTCCAGATACTCATCGAGGGGCTTCAGGTGGGGACGATCGGGGGACACATCGACGCCAATCACCCTTTCCTCGTCCGCGATTGGCGCTAGGAAGCCAAAAAGCCTGAAAGATAAAAGCCGGAACGGAGTCTTTTGATGAAAGACGGTGCCATCGGTGTTTTTGATTCCGGGATCGGGGGGCTTACGGTAATGAAAGAGCTGCTCCGTCTGCTTCCGGGCGAGTCGTTCGTCTATTTTGGCGATACAGCACGCGTACCGTATGGAAACAAGAGCGCCGAGACGGTCCTCAAATTTTCGAGGGAGGCCATATACTTTCTGATGCAAAAGGGAGTGAAGCTCGTCGTGGTTGCATGCAATACTGCATCCGCAGAAGCGCTCCCCGCGCTCGAGAAAGAGATGACCATCCCTGTTGTTGGCGTCATAGAGCCGGGGATACGGGCCGCAGTGACCGCAACGAAAAAAGCCCGCGTCGGTGTGATAGGAACATTGGGGACCATTCGGTCGGGTGCCTACCAGAATGGAATCAAGCAGCTCGCCCCCGATGTCGAGGTTTTTGCACGGGCATGCCCGCTGTTCGTGCCGCTTGCCGAAGAGGGGTGGGTGGATGGGGAAGTGGCCGGGCTTGTCGCGACGCGTTATCTGAGCGAATATCGGCAGGAGGGGATCGATACGCTGGTTCTGGGCTGCACGCATTACCCCCTCCTTCACGGTGTAATCGGCCGGGTAATGGGAAATGATGTAACGCTTGTGGACTCGGCCGTGGAAACGGCGAAGAGAGTCGCCGAGGTGCTGAGCGAGAAGCAACTGCACAGAGAGGAAGAAGAAGGAAATTTCTCCGTTTACCTCAGCGACATTTCTCCCACCTTCAAGCAAGTCGGGGAGCGGTTTCTGGGACGCGAGATTCCAGTCATTCATCTGCGAAATGGTTGAGCAACCTACAATTGGCAGGGCCACTGCGTCCGGAGTCGAGCAAAAAGAAGGGGAATTCATGCGAAAAGGCGGCAGGAAGAATGATGCGATAAGACCAGTGCTCATCCAGCGCGGATATCTGCGAAATGCGGAAGGTTCGGCGCTCATTGAAATCGGTGATACGCGGTTGATATGCGCTGCGACAATCGAGGACAGCATTCCCAAATTTCTATACGGGAAGGGGGGCGGGTGGATTACCGCCGAGTACGGCATGCTCCCGAGGAGCGCTGAAGTGCGGATCGTGCGTGAGGCTGCTCGCGGGCGCGCAGGACGAACGTATGAAATCCAGAGGCTCATCGGAAGAAGCCTCCGGGCGGCGACGCAGCTCGAGCTGCTTCCGGAGATCACCGTGATTGTCGATTGCGACGTCATCGAAGCGGATGGCGGAACAAGGACCGCTTCGATTACAGGCGGTTGTGTTGCCCTCTACGATGCTTTCTCCAAGCTTTCCTTCAGCGAGCACCCGATGAACTTTCTTGTGTCCGCGGTGAGCGTCGGTATTGTGGATGGGCAGGTGCTTCTCGACCTCGACTATAAAGAGGACTCGAGCGCTCAGGTGGACATGAACCTCGTCATGAGCGAGAGCGGCGCTTTCATAGAGATCCAGGGCACCGCTGAAAAACTGCCTTTCACGTCGGAAGAACTCCAGCAGATGCTCGATGCCGGTAAAAAGGGTTGTCTCGAGCTCATCCGGGCCCAGAAACAAGCTCTGGGTCTCAAGGAATAGTCATCAAAGCCACATGGAAATAGTCCTCGCCACACACAATCCGGACAAACTGCGAGAAATAAGCGACATCCTATCGCCTGTGGGATTCGACCTCAGGGCGCTCGATGAATTCGACGGTGCCCCGGAAGCTGTCGAGGATGGGCGGACGTTGGAGGAAAACGCGCTGAAGAAAGCAAGGGCGATCCGTGTTTTCACAGGTCTCAGCGCGCTGGCCGATGATACAGGTCTGGAGGTGGACGCGCTGGGGGGAGCGCCGGGAGTCTTTTCTTCCCGTTACGCCGGTGAAAGCGCATCTTATGAGGACAACTGCAGAAAGCTGCTCGATGAGCTGTCCGGAATCTCTGATGAAATGCGAACAGCGAGGTTCCGCTGCGTGATCGCTGTGGCACTCGTTAAGGAGTACGCGGAGTCGGCGCGGCACCTGGCCGAAGCCTTATCCAAAAGTCCCCATAGCACTGTGTCTTCCAATGGAGGACGTATCGATGCGCTCGTCACTGAGGGGATCGTGGAAGGACGAATTACCACCTCCCCCAGGGGAAAGAGCGGATTTGGGTATGATCCCGTTTTCGAAGTTCTCCGCTTGGGTCTTACCTTTGCTGAAATGGGAAGCGCCGAAAAAAACCGCTCGAGTCACCGCTACCGCGCGCTGATTGAAATGCGCGAACTCTTGATTCGCCTGCGTCAAGACATGGGCGGCTAAAATCGTGAAAAGGGGAGAACGGATGGACGCCCGGCATATGCTGATTATTGAGAACATTTCTAAACAATACGACGGAGTGAGAGCCATCGATAGGCTTTCTCTCTCGATCGAGCAGGGCCTGATCTACGGCCTCCTCGGCCCCAACGGCGCGGGCAAGACCACCACGATTCGGATGATCATGAAGATCATCCTTCCCGATGAAGGATCGATCGAGATATTCGGAGATCCGCTCCAAAAAGTGAAAAAGGAGCGAATCGGTTATCTCCCGGAGGAAAGAGGACTTTATAAAAAGATGCGGGTTCAGGAGATGCTCGCATTTTTTGGTGAGATCAAGAAAATGGATAAAGGGATGGCGAGAAAGGCTGCCGGCGAGTGGCTCGAGAAGCTGGATCTTGCCGACTACGCGCGAAAAAAAGTCGAGGACCTTTCGAAAGGCATGCAGCAGAAGGTGCAGTTCATTTCAACGGTCATCCACAGTCCCGAGCTGATTATCCTCGATGAACCGTTCGCAGGTCTCGATCCTGTAAACGTTAACATTTTGAAAGACATTATTCTGGAGTTTCGCAAGAAAAGTCATACGATCATTTTCTCCACGCACATGATGGAGCAGGTGGAGAAGCTGTGCGATTCGATCTGTCTCATCGATAAGGGTAAAAAAGTGCTCGAGGGAAGGCTCACCGATATCAAGAAACAATACGGCCGAAATAGCGTGACGCTCCGCTTCAATGGAGATGGGAGTTTCATAGGGGATCTGCCCGAAGTGGATAACGTGAGCGACTACGGGAACGAGGTCTTTCTCCGGCTGAAAGAGGGAGCCGACTCACGCAATGTTCTAAAGGCCGCGGCGGACCGGCTCGAAGTGCTGAAGTTCGAAGTGGCGGAACCATCGATTCACGATATTTTCATAGAGCAGGTCTCTTCCAAGTGAGGAGCATGCGCTGGTTTTTGAGGGCTAAGCGGCGAGTCAGATAACAATTCAACCCGATTCCGCCGAAGATGAACGCACATCACATCATTAAACGTGAGTATGTCGAGAGTATCCGAACGAAAAGCTTCCTTATCAGCACGATCCTCGTGCCCGTAATGATGGTCGCCTTCTTGTTCGTTCCGCTGCTTTCGGCGTTTTTCGTCTCAGGTGACCAGGTAACGGTGGCCGTCGTTGATCGCACCGGTGAAGTGGCGGAGGACTTTACCGGAGCCCTCGATGATACGCTCAAAGATGGACGCCCCAAGTACCTGGTGAGCCCGGTTATCACTTCCTCTCCTGACTTCGATAGGGAACAGGAGGAACTCATCACGCTGATGAACAATGAGCGGCTGGACATTCTCATCGACATTCCGGAGGATGTCTTTTCTTTGGGAAAAGTTTTTTACATTACAAAAGGCGAGCGCATTTTAGAGATTATCGAGAAGTTCGAAAACAGTTTGGGAGACATCATACTCAAACGTCGGCTCGCCAGCGAGGGACTCGACTACGAACAGGTGGCCGCTCTTACCCGTGGGATATCACTCGAGGTGCGAAAAACGACAAAATCCGGAAGCATGGAAGAACGCAGCTTCTTGGGAGAGTGGGGGCTCGTGTTCATGTTCGTCATGATTCTTTATATGGCGCTGCTCACATGGGGGATCACCATCCAGCGGAGTATCATTGAGGAAAAAGGTTCGCGCGTAATCGAAGTGCTGCTGAGTTCCGTGAGTCCCATGGATCTGTTCGTCGGAAAGATCGTTGGCATTGGATTGCTCGGGCTGACGCAGCTCATTATCTGGGTGGTAGCGGGGCTGTCCATCGGCTTCTACACGTATTACGCCGCGGCTCATATTTTCAGTTACATCAACGTCCCGCCGTCCGTCTTGGTGTACTTCATCGTGTACTTCGTTCTCGGATTTCTCCTTTACGCCTCGATCTTCACGATCGTTGGCGCCATCTGCAGCACGGAACAAGACGCCCAGCAGCTCCAGGGGCTCGTCACCCTACCGCTCATCGTGCCGATTCTGGTGCTGATGTTGATCATCCAGAGCCCCAACAGCAACATCGCCGTGGTTCTCTCGCTCATTCCGATTTTCACGCCGATGCTCATGATGGCCCGCGTGGTCGTCCTCCAGCCGGACTTCTGGCAGATTCTCTTGAGCGTTGTGATCCTTCTCGTTTCGATTTACGGGGCGGTGTACTTCAGCTCACGTGTGTTCAGGGTTGGAATTTTGATGTACGGCAAACGCCCGGGCATGAGGGAGATTATCCGCTGGTACCGGCATGCGTGATCAGCCTCGGGATCCTCGATGCTGCCCCGCTTGACAAGGGGCAGTTGGGCTCATACTATCCTAGAGACTGTTTTTTGCTGCCAGACTGACATTTCGGAAATTATCCATCAAAGGTCGGGGCGTAGCGCAGCCCGGTTAGCGCACCTGCCTTGGGAGCAGGGGGCTTGTCCGTGCAACTGCAAACGCACGAATGGCTTGTAATCTGCCCAATACCAGTGAACGTTGTTTCGAACCATGGAATGCGAGGGCTCTTGAGGGCATTGAAGGGTCCTCGCGGCTCAACCGGTGAGTCACGAGATTCCTGATCCCGCGCGTCATTCCAGGTCGCGCAACGCGGATTCGCCGGTGCGTGGAACACCCTGAGTTTAAATAACGCCGGGAAAAAACCAGCTGAGATCAAGTACTAAGAAGGCATTAATCACAAAGAAAAAGAGCGCAGGCGGCGGGAATCGAACCCTTTTCACCCGTAAACCCTAACCCGATGATGGCGAACGATTTCGGTGTTTACTGCGTGATAATGTTTGCGTTACCGCGCCGCTACTTGTCCCCTCGAATCCCCTGCAGTCCTCTGGAGTTCTCCCCAGTCTTGGATATATCCATGAGCAAGCCCGTGTCAAGAGATTACCGGTCGTCGACGGATCTCAAACATCCATTCGGCATCGCGCCGCGCGCGTGCCACGAATCATTCTTCGAGTCGGCCCCATTCATTTTGACGGCCTGACTTCGCCACATCTCCTAACCGGGGTCCGACAGCCCATCCGTCACCTTCCAGCTTCCGCCGTAGCTAACTGGTCTCGTCTCTCCACACTTCTCCGGTTTGCAACATCGTCAGCATCACGCGCAGCAGGTAATGCACCGTCGCGACCAGCGCGATCTTGCGCCGCTCGTCGTCGCCGCGTCGCACCCGCTCGTAGAACGACCGCACCTGATCCGAGCGGCGAATCGCCTGCCACGCCGCTTCCGCCAACAACCCACGCACCACCGACGGACCCTCCCGGGTGATGTGTCCCAACCGATTGACCGGTCCGGACGCATCCTGACTCGGAACCACTCCGAAGTAGCTCCCAATGCGGCTCACCCGACGAAAGCGCCACGGATCGTCGACCCACGCCACCACCGCCTCGGCCGTGCGATTCCCCACGCCGGGGATCGTCTTGAGCAACTCAACGCCCGGATGGCGGGAGGCGACCCGATTCAGCTCCCGTTCCACCCGCTCGATCATCGCCCTAATCGCCCGCAACCGCTCCAACAGCACGTCACGCTGCACCATGTCCAGCTCCGCGCTCAACTCTGCCGTCTCCAGCCATTCCTCACCGCGGCGTGACCACAAGCCCCGGGGAGCCGAGACCCCCTGACTCCGCAGCATCGCCCGAATGTTGTTCTTCACCCGTGCGCGATCGCCGATCAGTTTCTGTCGGTGCCCAATCATCCGTCGCCACGACCGGACCTCGCTCGACGGAGCGTGGATCGGTGGCACCGCGTCCAGATACAAAAGTTTCGCCAGCTTCTCCGCATCCGCCCGGTCGTTCTTTCGCTTGGAGCGGAAGATCAGTCGCAGTTGGCCGGGATGTGCGACCACAACACGACGCGTTATCTTACGTAATCCGTCGTAGAGGTAGCCGTAGCCGGTCGAGGCTTCGAAGCAGATGGCAAACGGCCTGCCGACTCTTCCAACCTCCTCGAGAACCTTTGACCAACGACCTTGCACCGTTCGACTCAGGACTTTCCGCCCCTGCCCGTCGAGGACACAGAAACTAGATTGCCTCCAGTGAGCATCCAGGCCAACATAGAGCATGAGCAAGCCTCCTTTCGCTCTCCGAGATCTTCTGACATCATCTCTCGGAGGCTACCCCAAGGGGGCTTGCTTCATAGATTCATTTTGGAGACGATTAATAAAAACGCCAAGAGAAGATCCCGAGGAACTTGTTGGAGAACATGCCAACGACGACACGGCGCCGCGCTGAGACTAATGAGCAAATGGAAGAGATCGTGATTGCGTTCGCCGCTATCGTATCAGAACCATTTTGCGACTGATCGCTTGTTTCCCAACCCGAAGACGATACACATATACCCCAGAGGATACAGACTCTCCTTGGGCATCCTGGCCGTTCCACCGATAGGTGTTTAGACCCCCACTGGCCAGCCCGTGGGCAAGCCGCTTCACGAACCGACCCTTAACATCGTATATTGAAAGATCAATCTTCGCCCTTTGGGGCAGGATGACCTCAATGACTGTCTCTGGATTAAAGGGATTTGGGCTGTTTTGTCCCAAAGAAATCGTCAAGTCGACCTCGTATTCTACGTCCCGCTCACCAAGGACGCTCTGTGTGCCGTCCGCTTCAATTGCCACAAGTGTGTATCGGTAGATCACACCTGGTTCAACATCGCTGTCCGTATATTCGTATTCTTCCAGTCCGTCGGCTTGAATTGGTGGTTGAGTGACAATCACGGACTTCCCACCGCTGGCACGCATGCGGTAAAGGCTGTAAACCGAGATCGTGGACTCCTCAACGACCCGCCACCGAATGCGAATTCCCTCGGGGGTGACAGCAGCCTCCATGGACTGCAGAGTCACCGGCACGATGTCCAGATCGCGGAGAATATAGACTCCATCACCCTCCCCCCCAACATAGACGTGGCTACCCGAAACATCGACTTCGCGAAACCAGCTAACCGGATCATAAGACGCCACCTCAACCGGACTTGATGGTACCTCCACATCTATTACACAAAGGCCACGTGTGTAGGCCGCTACGTAGGCGTGCCTTCCGCTGACAGCGACGGCCACGGCACTGGTCACGTCCAACGTGCCGACCGGAATGAGAAGCGGAAGAGCGCTCACTCTGAAGACCTTAAGACCACTGCCATCCACAACGTATGCATGGGTGCCGGCGATCGTCACGTCGCGTGCGCCGCTACCCGAACTCCATGCCCCAACTGGGTTCGTTGGGTCACTAACGTCAACGACCCACAGCCCGTCGTACCCGTAGGCGACGTATGCGTAGTCACCGGAGACGGCTACCTTGGCAGCAGCACCATCGTCGGTGTTAGTACTAAAGAAACCTACCTCGTTAGGAGTTGTCGGGTCGCCGACATCAATCACACGAAGCCCTCCACCGGCGTCGGCAACATAAGCGTAGTTGCCGGACACCGCCACATCATTGGCCGTCCCTGGAGTATCATAGAAACCCACTTCTGTTGGCTTGGTTGGGTCGCTTACATCAATCACACGGAGCCCCGCGGTACCATCGGCCACGTAGGCAACCTCCCCCATGACGTTTACGCCCCAGCTCTGCCCTGATGTATTGTAGAAACCAACCTCCCATGGCCGAGTGGGGTCGATCGTGTCGATCACTCGAAGGCCATGATATCGTTCTGCCAAATACGTGATGTTGCCCGACACGTCGATGCCGTACACCAAGTCCCCCGTATCGTGGGAAGCCACCACCGTCGGCTGTGCCGGATCACTCGCATCGATCACATACAGCCCCGAAATATAGTTAGCCACGTACACGTAGTTCTCTGAAACAGCCACACCGTAGACAACGTTCGCAGGATCAAAGGCCCCCACTTCGGTGAGGTTTGCTGGGTCACTGATATCAATAATCCGGAGTCCGATGCCTCCGAGGGCGACGTATGCGAAGTTTCCGGAAACAGCCACATCCCAGCCGTAGCCGTCTGCCCGATGACCAACTTGCACTGGATTGGCGGGATCACTCACGTCAATCACACGAAAACCCTGGACATGGTCGGCAACATAAGCGTAACTGCCCCGCACCGCAACATCAAATGCCAAATAAGTATCAACTAGCCCGACTGAAACTGGGTTCGTTGGGTCACTGACGTCCAGCACGCGTAAGCCATCGTAACCGTTGGCAAGGTACGCGTATTGGCCGGAAACCGCGATGCCCATAGCCCTGGTTTCGGTCTCATAGAACCCGACTTCCGTCGGAGAGGCTGGATCACTCACATCGAGTACGCGAAGCCCCCTGAGCCGATCGGCCACAAAAGCATTGCTGCCAGACACAGCAACCCCGTATGCCAGGTCACCAGTAACATAATAGCCGACCTCAACAGGCTCCGAAGGCTGTGCGACATCGATCACGCGAAGACCCGCCTCGTGATTGGCAACATACGCATGGAAACCTACTACGCATAGGTCGTGTATTTCAAGTCCGGGAAGCTCTAATCGGGCCAGCAACACTGGGGCTGCGGGATCTGAGAAATCCATGATGTTCAAGACCACTCCGTCGCCGAAATAAGCGACGTCGCCCACTGTGGTGACTACGTAACATGGACCGAATACCCACTTGCCAACAACCTCTACCGCGGGATTTTGTGAAATATCGTGAAGAGGATTCGGAGACGTAGCTGGCTGATCGATGAACTCCGACAGTTTCGGATGGATTTCTGGTTGACTAAAAGTGCTTGAGTCCAAGAGCCGGCTGACAGGCCCGCCGCTTTCGCGTTCGACCGGCATCGCTATCGATTGGCCTGCGCTAACAAGGAGGATGCATAGGATGGCGTAAAGCCGGACAATCAACATTCCGCGCCCTACCTATTTGGAAACCGTTCTCTTATCCATTATAAATCACAACGGCCCTTCTTCACAACAACGATGGGAACCACGAGACGGTGGGAATCGAACCCGATAGTGGTGATAATCTTAACCTATTGATGGCGTGCGGCTTCGGTGGTTATCTTATTTGAAACAAGACGTTAAATCGGTTCACGTTCTCCTCTGGTTTCCTCTCCTGTCCTCTGCAGTCCTCCCCAGTCTTGGAGAAATATTGGAGACGAGATACTATGCTATCCCTTAGCGCCCAGTTTCGAATAATCAGAGCTGGCATTCTGTAACATTTTTCAGTTACACGGCTACCATTATAGTTCGGTTATGATGGTTCCGCTGCGATCCCTGCCACGAAAATGATTCCATCCTCGACCCGTTTCTTAATCGTCAGGAGTTCGGGCAGACTGAACTTCCCGGCTGGGCCATGGGTGGCGCTATTGAATACATTGAAAAGCTCGATGATGTTTTGAATATCGTTTTCCACAAAATCATCCAACAGATCGAGGTCAAAACCTCTTCGTTTCAGCAAGTAGTGTATCTTTTCCCGTCTCGTCGGATCGCCTTTATCCGTTACTTGACAGCGGGGATTTGACGCGATCACATCCGCATTTGGGGCAGCGAGCACTAGGATTTGATCGAGTATCTCCCGAGAGCTTGTGCAAAAATGACGGGACGCGTCAGGATTGTTCGGATTGAGTGAATATATGGCCCCACGCCATCTATTATCCAAGTCAGGTTCGATTCTTCTTAGTTCGTCTTCTATCTCCGTAGTCCCCAGGATCACTCCGTCAGGGGGAGCTACGACGCCCTGCCCTGTTAGGACATTCAGCACATTTATACTATTGGCGGTTTCTTTCTGAGGGAGATCGATCAGGAACCTGCTCTGCTCCGGGCTATAACCAGTCGTGGCATGTTCCTCCAAGCGGAGGTAAGACTCCCCAAGCAAGTGAGTTGAGGTTGTTACCACCGAATATGACTGGATAATAGGAGTCCGGGAAAGCTGATTAAGTGCACTTTGTATTCTTTGGCGCCTAGTCCTCTGATCGGCATTGAACTTTCTAACAGCTCGGTTGTAATCGTTAATTGCCCGCTTGCGCTCTTGGTCGTATTTACGCACAGCTTGATTATATTTGCTGATTGCCTGATTCAGTTTGCTTCGGTATTGTGATGTACTGATCCGCCTTGCCATTTTCCGGTCCTCCTGTCGCCTATGTCCCATCCAACCGGAACAGAGTGCGCCAAATGCCCAACTCCCTTTTGGTATAGTGATTTTTCAGCGGCTTTTTTGTTTGAATCCCTGCCCTTTCAACAAGTTCCTCCAGGGATATCAGGCGGTCACCCCAACCGAGCTGCATTGCGATCCGTACCGCAGCTCGGTCCGCACATGCTGCTTCCCATTCGTCAGTTCTAGAAAGCGCGTGTGCCCACAAATCGCGTTCACCGTAATCGAGGCCCATAGCTTCAGCACACTCAGTTACGAAATGGGCACGTTCTATATCGGAAACTGCCGCGATCTGGATTCTAGAACTCAGATGATTATCTGAAACTTCAACATAACCTCTTGTCCGGCCGATACCTGACTGAGCTTCTTCCCGACATTTCTCAACTGTAACAACTTGGTAGTGGCCACGAATACCGTTCCAACATTCGGTACGTACGGATTCGATTATAATATTTGTATCTACGAGTATGAGTCGATTGCTACCCGGCATCCCCACCCCACCGCTAAATATCGAATGGCACTTCGAGGGAGTGTTCGCGGAAGAGATCGGCGAGATCATCGACGGAAAGATCAATCGATGCCGCGGCTCGTCGAACCGAAATCCTACCTTCCTCAAGCCCATGGCTTAATGTTTTCACAAAATCCAGACTAAACATCGGCGGTTTATCTTCTTCTATTTCATTTACCTCGCTCCATTCTTCAGATTCTTCGGCCGATTTTTTTTCTATCATTCCAAGCTGCACAAATCGCCATAAAAGGGCGGAAGAGGTCACATGAAGTTTCTTGGCCAAATCGGAAACCCAGGAACGCCAGCCTGTTTCGTCTTCCTCCGGTGCCTGCGCCCACCATGTACGGATAATATCTTCAGGCATGAGCAGCGCACTCGCGAAACAGTTTGCGAGAGTTTCGCTTCGCTTGCTTTTATTCTGTTCATCTCTATACTCGGAATAATCCGGCTTGATCGTATCCCACGTGAGCAGATGAAACAGTTCATGGGCGAGATCAAAACTCCGTCGTCCTGCCACGTCGTTTCGGTTTATGAGGATAGCACTGAGTTCGGGGAGCTTGAACGCAGCCCCCGAAATACCTTCTGGCGGATCAATATACAGGACCAGCGCCCGAAGTCTCTCGCTTATAGCTTTTTCAAGCTTGATGGCCGGTATTTCTCCAAGCTCCCATTCATTCACCAGCCACTCACCCGCCCGGTGCGCCTGCTCGTAGGAACTCCGTGTGGTCAAGGCGAGTCGTAGAGGAGAAGTCCAAACATCTTTTTGTTTCGCAACGTTACGGTAAAGTGCCAGCCAACGACCAGCCCTTGATTCGAAATCGTCGTTCACTTCCACATTTTCGGCACTTGTTCTCCAGGTGAAACTCCCCTCACCGTCGAGACGAAACGGATCAGTAAAGTATTCCAGATCGCGATTGAGTGCTTGCATCGCCAGCAGCAACTCGTCTGCGGATAGCTTTCGATTCCCCGATTCGATTGCGGCTAGTGTTTGCCGATCCTTGAATCCCAATCGGCTGGACAGCTGCTGCTGAGTGAGTCCCGCTTTCTCTCGGGCTGCTTTGAGACGTTTGCCGATAACACTCTGCATTGGCATCCTCCGTTCATGTCAAATATAGACCAACATATAGATCAATGCAAGTTATTCTTGCATATATTTTATTGCAAGATTCATTCCCCATTGAGGGCGCGGACCTCAGCTGAAATGCCAAGCCGTTTAACTGATTATAAATAAATGATTTGCATGGCATTGGTGCGGGCAGGCAGTCTGATACTAAACATACCCGTATCTGGATTCCATGTAGTCAAGCCATCCTCGCCAGTGCCCTTTGGAGTCGTGGGCTCGAACCCATGCGACCCACTGCTGGTGGGTGAACGTGGAGAACTGAGCCCTCCCATCAAATAACGCACCCCAACCTGTGGCAAAGTTATCCACCCCGCTCGTGCGCAAACAGTGAATCAGGTCAGTGTTACGCTCATCGTAGGCGACGCAGGACACAACAAGATCATATCGGCCGCTGGCGGCGATACCTTCCGCTAAAGCCTGTTGTCGGAACAGCTGGTACCCTGCCGTTGCCGCGGGGCAACGGGTGAGGGCTCTCCTCCCATGTTCGCTGAGCTGAATGTAATCCCAGTATTTCCTGTTTCTCCGCGTTCCCTCTTCCCATCGAAGTTGCCAGCATCGTTCTTGCAAATCAGCTAGGAGATTTTCCCAATCCATACAGCGTGTCTTGTCGGGATTCTCTACGCCGGATGCTCGACCTGAGCACGAATAGAAGGAGTGTTCCACCAACTTGTTCTCTGTCAAGATCAGCCCCGTTCCCTTTTCGGTCCTAACCCGAAACGCTATGTCAGGCGATGTCTGATTGATCCCTCGTTTATCGCCTCCCGGCTCTCCCAGCAAGGTCCGCGGGTCGAATGGAGGTGCCTCCTCGTACTCCAGTTCCACCGCCTCAACAGCTTCAATAGATGGTGACACGTGCTCCTTCAAAAAAGCTGCCAAGACCGGTAGACCATCGTCTTGGCGGAATGGGAAATACATGTTTACGCAATGAATCCACGAACTTTTCAGGTTGTGGACACCCTGGTGCTGCTGCACCTTTTCTTGCAGAAGATACTCCGGTAAGGAGTTTGACGAACCGCGACGGATGCCGTGCCAGAGCGATTCCTCCCATAAATGGCGCGGCAGGATCCAGGGGCGTGCCTTGTCATTTTGACGTCCTGACTCTTGCCATTTAATGTGCGCCTGGCGCCAGAGCACTTGATGCCTTGTCATTTTCTCGTTAAATAACATTCTCCTAATATCTTATTGGTTAAAGTAGATATTCTCCGGCCAAGAGCGTCATGGGAAAATAAGGAAATCCATGAGTTTTCGCTTATCACCCGGCTAGACGAAACCTAGCGAGCACCTCCCTTCATTAATATTATCTTGACTTGTGTTTCCCTGCGCAAAATGCCGTAAGCTTAGTTTTCAAAGAGGCTAGCGCGCTTAGAGTGATCCGGTCAATCGCTAAATCTAGCGCCAGAGTTCACTATTAAGGTATTAGTAATTCATCTTGTGAAATAAGTTATAGAACAACAAGTTATCATCCATAGTTGAGGGAGTTGGTCCAAATCTGGTTGAATAGGAGGTCGATTATGGGCGTGTACAAACGTGGCCGATATTGGTGGTTAAGTTACTCATATGCTGGATGGCACATTAGGGAATCGGCCCGGACAATGAGCAAAAAGCTTGCACTCAGACTCCTGGCCAAACGCCAGACGGCGATCTTCGAGGATCGTTTTGATCTCCATGACATCAAACTCACGCCGAGATTCTCGGACTTCGCAAGAGAATATCTTCTGACCTTTTCGAAAATAAACAAAGCGCCTCAGTCGTGGAGAAGAGATCAGATATCAGTCAATAATCTGAACATATTCTTCGGCAAATATCGCCTTAACGAGATCAAGCCAATGCTCATTGAACATTACAAACAACACCGTTTGGGCTCTGGCAGAAAACCAGCCACCATTAATCGCGAGTTGGCCCTTCTGAAACACTTGTACACGGTTGCTGAGCGAAACGACGAGGCTCGCACAAACCCTGCAAAAAAGGTTCAATTGCTCCGCGAGGACAACGTGGTTCAACGTGTACTCTCTGAAACAGACGAGGAAAGACTAATCAGAAGTGCGGCACCACATGTCAGGCGTGTGGTGATCTGCGCATTGGACACGGGAATGCGTCTAGGCGAGATTCTGAGTTTGTTGTGGGAATATGTCGACTTGCAGAATCGAGTCATCATCGTAGCAAAGACAAAGACTAGGAAAACGAGGGAGATTCCAATAAGGCGCCGCCTGATGACTGTATTCGAAGAAGCACAGACTCAGGCTACGTCCGGACACGTATTTCGACATTTCAACGGCGAGCCGATCAAGAGTGTGAGAGAGGGATACAAGAATGCGTTGTCACGAGCCGGCCTAGAGCATCGACACTATCTGTTCCACGATCTGCGTCATACTTTCGCGACTCGTCTCGCCGAGTGCGGTGTGAGCCTTTTTACAGTCAAAGAGCTACTCGGCCATTCCACAATCCTCACAACTCAACGGTACGCCCATCCAGGGCGCAGAGCAAAGCAAGATGCTATTGCGCGACTTGATAGGCATGGCGACGCCTGTCCTTAGAGTTTATAAGCCCCTTCAGGATGCGATTCTGCGCTGGCTTTTGACTTGACGTTATGTCCATGGGTTTCATACGCTTAACCGTTAGCAGCCTGGGAAAAATTGCCGGAGTGGCGGAATGGAATGTCACCGGCCACTTAAAACCGTCCACTAAAGGGCGAATCAAAACCGGCCATCTCTGAGAGCGAATGCTGTATACCTTCTCCAAATGGAGGAGGTAGTTATGGCGAATCATCTCAAGATGGCTATCATCCACGCAATCATAGGCTTACTGGAACAAGGCTGGTCCTACCGCCGGATTGCTCGGGAACTGGGCGTCCACCGGGAGACGGTGGCCCGCTACGACCGGATCCGGCAGGACCGGATGTCAAAACCGGCCATTCCGACCCCCGGGTCCGCATCTTCAAGAACAGTTGCTCCTCATAGCCCATACGGATGACTACTCGGATTCGTCCCGGTGGTCCTTTTTTTGCAGTAAGTTCTGTAGTTATTCTGCCAAATAAAACACCCCAGGGCACAATAGGAGAATATACTACCCTATTCGGTACTATTCTCCGCGTCCAGGCACACGAGGTTCAGAGAGAATGAGCTTCCAGGAGTGGGCATTATTCATCGGAGGGATGGCGGCAACGTTCGTCATATATCCTCGATTTCATATGCTATTGGGGATACCCTATTTTTTTGTCACTCAGTTTTTTGTCCCCCCTTACATTCGGGCGTTTTTGTGGCACATTGTCGGTACGTTGTTGATGCAGACCGTCATCCTCTTTTTCATCGCTTTGGTCGATGGAGGGATTGCCGTTCGGATATCACTTATGCTCCTCGGATACGTTGGTTGGCTTTTTTTTATGGGACAGTGCTATAGCGAGATTCATCGGACCAGCGATATTGCATTGTCCAGTGAGACGATGTGGCAGATCGCCTGGGGTAAACTCACGGCTTTGTCGGTATCGGCGTTGACGTTTCCCTTACTCTGCGTCCTGATGTTCACGCTGCCCCAAGCCATCCTGAATCCTGTGACAGGAACCGTCGCCGGTCTCCTGTACGGGCTGCTAATGATCAAGGTCGTTGGTTTCGTTGTAACGATTGGCGTGTGTCTTCTATGGCTATCCATCCTGGTTGAGGGTCTTCTGGCTGTTCCCATAATCCCGTACAATGTATTGATTGGCTTGCGACCACAACTCACCCTACCTTGGAGCGGATTCGAACACTCTCCCTCACCGCCTCCTACAACCCTCGTAGTGGAAGAGCAGGAGAATACCTGCTCGGCGTCAGAAGAGCAAGAGCTTATAGTAAAATAAGTTATAAGGCAGATTGACTGCCAACGATCAGGCGGCGAATGGATTTTTCACCGCTGACACGCTTTTTTTGTTGACTTACGAGCAACACAACATTATTATTGTGTTAAATAAAGAGGTGGCACCGAAAAAGCTGTGCCACGACAAGCGGCCTTTTTTTCTGACCAACGAGAAGTCGGGTCGATGAGCAGGCAGGATTTCTCAACCGGGGTGACGCGATAAATGATCACAAACGAAAGACAATACCGGATCACAAGCGCTGAGCTAAAAAAGCTAGAAGAGGCGTTAGCCATGTTCAAACTCCCGGATGTCAAGTCACAAGGAGATTCAGACGTGGTTGTTTGGGCGAAGTATTCGGCGCTTCAGAGCCAAGCCGAAAACCTGAGAAATCAGATTATGGAATATGAGAAACTCAGATCAGGGGCCGTGAGAATATTAGAAGGCCAGGGGCTACAGCAACTTTCGGCAATCTTGGTACAAGCACGAATCGCAAAAGGATTTTCGCAGAAGGACTTGGCTGATCTTCTGGGAGTGAGGGAGCAGCAGATTCAACGTTACGAGGCCGAAAACTATGCATCGGCTAGTCTGCGGAGAATAATACAGGTTGCAGACGCTCTGGGGCTTAAAATGAGTGAGGTGGCAAGTTTGATGAAAATGAATACCTTATCAACCGCGAGGGACATCAGTATCTGGGCAGACCACCGCGATGCTCAGGGGAAGCTTCCGAAACTCGTTCGTAAACTTATCCAGACCACGGTTGCATTTAATGACATTCGCCGTATTGATTTCCGATCCGATGAAGGTGTTGCTTACGGAGGATGGGATGGATTTGTGGAGACCGATTCGGGAAATGCTTTCTTGCCCGTAGGTGTATCGGGCTGGGAACTCTCAACTCATTCTGATATCGCGGTCAAGGCAAACAAAGATTACAAAAATCGTACAGAGAATCCATGTGGACTCCGAATGGATGAAACAACATTCATTTTTGTTACTCCACGACGGTGGTCTGGGAAACTAGATTGGGCTTCGAAGAAGAGGAAGGAAGGGATTTGGAAAGATGTCCGGGCTTACGACGCTGATGATTTGGAGACATGGCTAGAACTCACACTCTCGGTACATATCTGGTTGTCGGAGATTGTTGGCAAAAGGATTGACGGTGCCAAAGACCTCGCCAGCTGGTGGGAGGATTTCAGTTTGGCGACTTCACCGCCAATCCAAAGGGAGTTACTTGTCTGCGGCCGAGGGAGAAACATCGAGGATGTTAAAAACTGGATAAAATCAGGGCCATCTGTACTCACAGCATCTTCTGATTCTCCACAAGAATCTATTGCGTTTCTGTTTGCAGCGCTTGGCGAACTCAACGAAGCTGAATACTTCAGCAACGTGGCGCGAGCCGTGGTAGTGACAAGTGAAACAGCTTGGAGCGTCATTCTGACCTCAGATAATCCGCTTCTTCTGGTACCAATCTTTGAAGAAGTAGAGCCGGGTACGGCGGTCCGAAAAGGCCACCACGTGTTTGTTCCCTTGGGGAGAGGTTCAGGAGGCATGCGAGATGTTCTCGAAATAGGGCGCCTCACGCGGGACGAGACGAGAGAAGCACTCAAGCATATGGGTGTTCCTGATAAATCCCTTGAAGACATGACCGGGCTGGCGCGCCGAAATCTTCTGTCATTTCGAAGGAAGCTTGGTAATCTTCAACGCCCGGCCTGGGCCAAATCAAATAATGTTCGGGACGTATTCCCAGCAATGCTTGCGGGACGATGGGATGAACGAACGAGTGGTGACAAAGATATCATTACATTGTTAGGAGACAGGTCTTACGAAGATACGGTAGTTAAGCTTAGTCGTTGGGTCAATGATTCTGATCCACCAGCACGTCATGTGGGGACTCGGTGGTTGATCAGCTCGCACTATGATGCCTGGGACCTTATTCGAGGATCAGTGACTTCAGATGATATGGTTCGGTTCGAAAAGGCATGCTCAGAAGTTTTCGGTGAAGTGAATCCAGCGTTCGACTTGGAACCAGATAAACGGTGGGCTGCTGCCACATACGGTGTTTCAAGTAAATACTCCAGTGATCTTCGTCGAGGGCTTGCTGGATCGCTCGCCATAATGGGTGCATACAGCGATTTTGGAGCGATGGCTGACGGCAGCGTTGGACAAGATCACGTTGATGAGATAGTGCGGAAGTTGATGTCGAACGCGAACGAAGACGAGACAGGTCGTTTATGGATGTCACTGGCTGACGTTCTACCGTTCTTCGCTGAAGCGGCCCCGGATGTAGTTCTCCGAGCTATGGAGACCGATTTGTTACGTGAGGATCCAATCCTTGGCATACTATTTCGGGACGATCCCACGGTCCCCGCTTTGTTTGCGCATTCGCCGCACCCTTACATCTTGTGGGCCTTAGAAACGCTTGCGTGGGCGCCTGAGTATCTGGCTAGAGCAACCCTATGCCTCGGGAAACTTGTCAGGAATGATGCCGGGGGTAACCGAGGTAATAGACCAGCCGGAAGTCTGCGCCAGATTTTCCTGGATTGGTATCCCCAAACAACTGCTTCCCCTGAGAAACGGTTTGAGGTTCTTGACACTCTTCGAAGGCAGCTCCCGGAGGTTGCCTGGGACGTATTGATTTCTCTCCTGCCGAAGGGAATGGACAATGCATTTCCGAGTTCAAGTCCAGTGTGGAGAGATTGGAGGCCTGAGAAAGAGCGCGGGATAACCCTCGGCGAGCGGCTACGGTACTGGGACGAGACTATATCTCGTCTGTTACAGGATGTGGGATCGAATGCTAAACGCTGGGATGAACTTCTTAGAAATACAACGAACCTCCCCAAAGACCTCCACGATAAGCTGGTTAATGTTCTCGAAAATCTGAACCCAGATGATCTCGACGACCGTGATCGTGGCCAAATCCGAGATTCGCTGCGGCGCATTTTCATGAAACACCGAAGATTTTCTTCGGCTGACTGGGCTATGCCAGAGGAACGTGTTAATCAACTCGAAGCGCTAAGCGAGAGATTCAAACCAGCATCTCCTATCTATGAGTATGCTTGGCTGTTCAAGAAGAAAACAGATGTTCTCGATTTCCCTGGTAAGGGATTCAAAGAACAAGAGAAGGAGCTTGCGAAGAGGAGATCGAACGCCGTTACAGAACTCATGAGGCTGGGGGGCGTCGATAGCGTTTTCGAAATGCTCGGTGAAGTCGAGAACTCCTATGAACTCGGGAAATCACTCGGTCGCATCGGGGTGGAACAAAATAAGGCTCTGGAGTCTATATATGGGGCATTGGATTGCACAGATCAGGTGAAACATATGTTCTCTCGTGGATTCGTGAAAGGGCGATTCGAATCGGAGGGTTGGGAATGGGTAGAGGATATCGCAAAAGCATGGACCGACTGGAGGCCAACGCAACGAAGCGAATTCTTGCTCTCTCTTCCGCAGGATGGGCTCGCCTGGGATTTAGCAGAAAAGGCAGATAGCGATACTGAGTCGGAGTACTGGGCTGGTTTTCGGCCTTGCGGTTTATCGAATCAAGATGAATATGTCACTGCAGCGGAGAAGCTGGTTAAACACGAACGACCTCATGTAGCAGTTCAACTATTGGGGCTATATCTTGATCATGCCTCAAAAAAACCTCCTGTCGATTTCGTTAGAGACACGCTCGAAATGGCAGCGAAAAAGAAACCCAGTGAAAAGATGATGGGGAGTCTTTTCTCGGAAGGTATAAGTGATCTTCTGGATTACATTGAAAAGTCTGGTGCTATCAATGCTCCCCGCCTGGCTTCGCTTGAGTGGGCTTATCTTCCCCTCCTGACTCGGGGTGACCGACCTCCACGTTTACTCCAGGCTGAGTTGGCAAATAATACAGACTTTTTCGTCGAAGTTGTTTCCACAGTTTACAGGGCTGAAGGGGAGAAACAAAAGGATTTGAGCAAGAATGACGAGACCAAAGTGAAGCTCGCTCATGAACTTCTCATGACCTGGCACGGCCTTCCGGGGCGGACCAGTGATGGGAAAATTGATGCCGAAGCACTTGCACAATGGGTTTCGGATTCAAGGAAATCCCTCGCTGAAAAAGGGAGGGGACCTGTCGGCGATCATGTCATTGGACCCATACTTGCGAACTGCCCCGAGGGTGAAGACAACATATGGCCACACGAGGCGGTAAGAGATGTTTTGGAACAGACGGCGAGCAATGATCTCGATGATGGCTTCATTATCGGAGTTCATAACAACCGCGGGGTGACGACACGGGGGCCATGGGAGGGTGGTGAGCAGGAACGAGCTTTGGCAAAGAAATACGAAGAATATGTAGCGGCATTGAACGAAAAATGGCCCCGGGTTGCCGGAATATTACGGCGTATTGCTGATTCATATAAACGTGACTCTCGCAGGGAGGATCAAGAATCTGATTTGCGCCAGGACCTGGGCGAGTAACATGGAAACTAAAAAGAGAACAATACCTGTCAACGCCCAACAGTTGGCCTTGGCAGTACGGAGCCGAAAGGCCGAGCTCATGTCGACAAGCTCACAACATCTCTTCTCGCCAGAGCTTTCTGTGGTGAACTCGTACCAACCGAAGCAGAACTGGCGCAAAAAGGGGGGAGGGACTATGAACCTGCATCAGTTTTGCTTGAGCGCATCCGCGTTGGGGATAGTCCCCGTCATAAAACCAGAAGGAGGAAATAATGTTAAAATCAGACTCAATATGTCTCAAGAAGCTTTATGATTTTGCATGGAATGACGATAGGACGGGCGAAGCGTTGTTACAAAACTCGCCCACAGGTAGACAATATGGGAAGTTAGCGCGATCTGTTGCAGAACCGGTGAGCCTTTATCAGGGGATTTATATGTGGGGTCGTTATGATGAACAGCGCCGCTGGATAAACTTGTATATAGGCAGGTCCGGTAAGGGCAAGTCCCATCTGCAGGGAAGGATTGTTCAGGAGCTGATTGATGATAGAAATATATTCTGGGAACCGATATTCACAAAACGTCAACTTCAAGAGCATTGCCGACGGAATTATCCTGGTCGAGAAGACTATGTAAAGAACTGGGATCGAGCACTCAATCGCAGTCGAGCAACTCATATTGTGTGGGTTGAAACAGGGACGGCACTACCGAAAGATATTGCTGATATTGAATCTGAGTTGATCGAGATACTGAATCCTCGTGGAAATACACAGCTGCCAAAGCCACCTAAAGAGGCACACGATTTAACGATTGAAGTGATCGAATGTTTCCGTAAGGAGATTAATCGAAGAAGGTTCGAAAAGAGTTCCTGATGATAACATTTAACGACAGGATGACCGAACACCAAATATGCTGGCGCAAGGCGCATATTAAATGCCGAGAGTCTGGACGCCAAGGTGGTAAGGTGCGCTCCTGGATTCTACCACGGCATTTGTGGGAGGAATCACTATGGCAAGGCATCCGTCGAGGGTCGATCAACTCCTTGCCCGATTACCTACGGCAAGAATGTGTGCAAGAGCACCAGGGTGTCCATAACCTGAAAAGTTCATGGATTCAGTGCGTGAACACGTACTTCCCCTTCCGGCAGCGCCATGGCTTACAGCTCCTGGCCGGATTTCTGAAAGAGTACGTTTGTCAATCTATCGAATCTGTTGATGCGGTGGTACTAGAGTACGAGGAAGCGCCTCCATTCGACCCGACGACCTTGCTGGGGGAGCCCGGAGGCGATCAGAGAGGAGCCAATCAGACATCGCCTGACATAGCGTTTCTGGTGAGGACCGTTGGGGGAACGGGGCTGATCTTGACAGAGAGCAAGTTGGTGGAACACTCCTTCTATTCGTGCTCAGGGCGAGCATCCGGCGTAAATAATCCCGACAAAACACGTTGTATGGAATGGGAAAATCTCCTGGCTGATTTGCCGGAACGATGCTGGCAGCTTCGATGGGAAAAGGGTGCGAGGAGAAACAGGAAGTACTGGGAATACATTCGGCTCAGCGAGCGAGGGAGAAGAGTTCTCAATCGCTGCCCCGCGGCAACAGCAGGGTACCAGCTGTTCCGCCAGCAAGCCCTGGCGGAGGGCATCGCCGCCAGCGGCCGTTATGATCTTGTTGTATCCTGCGTAGCTTACGATGCTCGAAACACTCAGCTGATTCACTGCTTGCGCACGAGCGGAGTGGAAGACTTTGCGGCAGGGTGGGGGGCCCTCTTCGATGGCCGGGCTCAGTTCTCCACATTTACCCATCAGCAGTGGGTTTCTTGGGTCCGGGACCACGACTCAAGAGGCCGGTGGCGGGACTGGCTGGACTACGTGAAGACAAGATACGGATACGTTGACTGATCAAATGTTCTCCTGCAAATGCACGTCAGTCCTGTCTATGAGATGGATTCAGAAACACGCCCTATTCACGTAAATCTTATCCCCGTAAACAGTTGAGTCTGTCAAGGCCGATCTGCTCGATCAACCAATCCTGGCTAGGATGATGAGATCGACTACAGGCGAGCCCTCATTATGTTTTTGTTGACTTTCTCTCCATTATCTGCGATATTGTAAACGTTGACTTTTCTCTATGAAATCCAAATATTGACAACGGTTCAGATCGGGGGTGACGAGAGCTTATGATTGGAAACCGAATCAGGCTAGCTCGGATAGCTGCCGGTATGACCCAGGAAGAGGTCGTCGAGGCTCTCGCGGCCGATGGGCTAAAACTCACCAAGGGCGGACTGTCGAAATACGAACGAGGAGGTAGCATTCCGAAACCAAGCGTGATGCGTCTCCTTGCGCGAGTTCTTGGTGTCGATACGGCCTATTTTCTAGAGGAGCCCTCTGTCCAAGTCAGTTGGTTAGCCTTTCGGAAGCGGACTGGACTCGGACAGAAAAAACAAGAAGGGCTCAAGGCACTCGCCGAGGCACAGGTGGAAGTGTGTTTGAGTCTTCAGCGCGCACTGGAGCCTGCGTTTGCTGATAGACAACCTGTCGCAGAAGAGCACGCGGGATTGGCGTTGAAAATCCGGGTTAAGGAATCTGAGGACGCTGAGCGAGCAGCGGAATCGCTTAGGAGTCATTGGCGTCTCGGTGATCAACCCATCGAGAGCGTCACAGCCACTATAGAAGATAGTGGCGGTGTCGTAGTGGAATCGAGCCGCGATGAGGACCTCTTCGACGCGTTGTCAGGTTGGGCCAATGATACTGTGCCGATCATTGTCGTGAGTCGTGCTGTGTCCGACGACAGACGTCGATTCAATCTCGCACATGAACTTGGACATCTGTTCATGGATACCCAGGACATTAATCGGAGGGCCGAAGAGAAGATCGCGCACAGATTCGCGGGAGCCTTTCTCGTTACTGCCTCTACAGCACGACGCGAGTTGGGACATAAGCGGCGGCACCTCGATCTTCGGGAGTTGGCGATGCTCAAACTGAAGCACGGATTGAGCATGCAAGCGTGGATAATGCGTGCAGTAGACCTGGGAATCATCCGCGAATCTCACGCTCGAACACTTTTTTCGGAAATGAGTTCACGGGGCTGGAGGCGCGAGGAGCCTGTCGAGTTCGAGGCAAAAGAGCGTCCAAGGAAACTACGCTACTTGACGGTTCGTGCCCTTGCCGAGGGTTTGCTGACCCCTGCACAGGCGGAACGCATTTGTCCCGGCATCACAATGGATGTAACGGGGTTAGAGCCTATTGGTGCACTTGATGCAAGAGCATTACTGCTCCTGCCGAAATCCGACAGGGAACGGTTGACGGAGCAGGCTGCGACACTGGTTGCAGAAGAGTACGAGGATGACGGGGCCCTCTCGGGATTCGAGTCGCTCTCCGAGGAGGATCAGCATGACGAATCCATCTAGTGTTATTCCAACCCGCGGCGAGGTATGGATGATTCGTTTCGATCCGGTAAAAGGCGCCGAAATAGGCAAGAAGCGACCTGCGGTCGTGGTCAGCCTGTCTTCAATAGGGAAGTTACCACTGAGGATCGTTGTTCCGATCACTGGATGGGATGCGAAGTACGCAACAGTGCCGTGGCTCGTCTGCCTAAGACCCCGAAAAGATAATGGGCTTAACAAGAAATCAGCGGCGGATTGTTTTCAAGTCAAATCTGTTTCGATTAATCGATTCGCCACTAAGATCGGCGACCTGCGTGCTGAAGAGATAGAGGAGATAAGTGCAGCGATAGCTCTGTGCGTCGGCGCGTAGCTAGGAGATAGTGACTATGGATGACTCGTCGATACTCCCCCAACTTCCGATGGAGGAATACGTTCGTCTGGGGCAAGAACTAGTCCATTTGTTAAACACCGATCCTCAGGCAGCTATTAATCGTGCGCGTTCGGTTCCACGGGCTCGCATCGCTGAGGGAATGACAACAGACCTAATAGTGGCATCCACTTTGATAGATGCCGGGGATGCTGCTCGTGATAACTCAGCCGTAGTCGAGGGGGAGGCACTTCTAGAGCGATTATTGATCGAGAATCCGAATGACCCAGACATTCTTTACCCGTTAGCCAACGCACTGACGGCTCGCTCCGCCCCTTACTCGTACAAGAGCCCAGATTGGTATCTGCAAACCCTCGAACTGCGCGTGCGGGCTCGCGTAATGCTTCATACCGTCGGGCGATCCGAAGGACGTGACGATATCCGGGCTCGCGCGATAACCAATCTTGGTAATGCTCTTTGGACAGGGCACCGCTGGGTTGAAGCGTATGACACATACCTACAGGCACTCGCGGTTGATCCATCGAATGCCGTTGCTCGGACTGGAGCCGTCAAAGCACTTCTGCGTCAGATCAAACTCGGCCTTGGTGATAATAAAACTCTACGGGCAGTCGCCAGTGAGCACCTCAAACGAGCGGGAGAAGATCGGAACCGGCTCATCGAGCTAGCTGGTACAGCAGCAGCGGAAGAGCTAAACCTGCTGTTACAGAAAGACCTGACCGGGGGCGAATACCCAGATTTGTCGCAGGTGACACCATATGAGCAGTTTGTGGCACGCGAACGTCTCGCGTTAACTCCAACAATCGAGGGAATACAACCGGGGCTTCGGCGATGGGACACGCTTCGTCTTGAGTCTATCGTAGAACCGCTCGACCGAGAGCACGGTGTTCCGCCGGTGTTTGCGATGTTCAATGTTCTCAAATCGGACTATCTTGCCGCGCGGTGGCAATGTTACACCGCTTTGCATGAGGGTGCACCGGAGAGCGGATCATATGCCGATACCTTAGACTACGCCCGATACGGAATCAATGTATCCCTTCTCATCCTCACACAAAGGGCAGCAATGGATGTGTTCGATAAGATAGCGGTTTTCGTGGCCGAGTACCTTGAAACGAACGAGAAACCAAGAACGATTTGGTTCCGTAACAGGTGGTATGAGAAGGATAAGTCCACCGGATCACTAACGTGGAATCCTTTTGTTGAACCTGAAATCTCCCGAGGCAATCCCGGATTCATTGCACTTGCGGAAGTGGCCTCTGATCTCAATGCAGACGGGTATCTATACAGCAAAAAGGCGAGTCGAAACACAGGTACACATCGGTTCAGCGTGATCCATGATCTTCAAACCGATCCTTCGCGGCCGAGCGCCTACGCAACTCACTACGGGGAGGAAGAGTTCCAGGTAACATTGCTAGACACACTTCGTCTGACAAGGTCTGCTCTCATCTACCTTGCTGAAGCTGTAGGGCGCCGTGAAGCCCATCTCGCCAATGGAAAACGGCTCGGCACTCTCACAGTGCCAAGCCATGATTGGATACGCGGCCGGGATCAAGACGATCTGCCGACAACCTAGGGACCAACCAAAAACGATGTGAACGGGGCCTGCCATCAGCGAGCGATAATGGGGTAGTCGATGACCGACGAAGAGACTTTCAAGACCGTACTTTTTGAAACTCTCGAAGATGTAGATGAGCACCTCGCCACGAGTGATCTGCCTGTGGCGCAACGGCCATTCCATGCTGCTAGAATATTCTCAGAGATTCACATAACAGAAGTCCAGGAAGGAGGTCGGAAATGGAAACCAGATTTCACCTCCACCGAGTTTGTTACTGAGGGATGGTTCAAGTCGGTATTTGCCGACACATACGAGTGGTATACCTCGCGGTACCCCAATGATTTTAACCGCTCCTCAGTCCGAAAGATCAAGGCGCTCGTATTGATCTATAACACTCCGTTCCTCGTGGAAGTACCGGCGTCAATATCCCAGCCCGGGAGACCAGGAGAGACAATATGGGTGGCCTTTCCAGATACAGTATTAGCCGAAGAGAATCCCCTGGATTGGATCGTCTCCCCGCCGAATCTCACGGATATGGAACCACGCGACCGTGAAAAAGTACGGCAAGTGACCACCGAAATAGCCTCTTCTGTTCGACAAGTGTCGTCAATGATTTCAGGTATTGGAGATTCAGACAGCGTCATCCGTGGATTCACACGGAGCATCTTAGTCCACCTGGAAACAGCCGTTGATCTTGTTGTTAAGAAAGGACAGCGCGGCGGCACTGCCAAGGCATTCTGGGAACTACAGCTTGCGTGCGAACACGCATTCAAAGCGGTACTCCAGAAAAAATCTGGCGAGTATCCCAAAATACATAACCTGTTCTTTCTGTATGACCAGTGCGATGCTGCTTCATTAGGTCTAGATCGACGGTTGATAGAAAATATGCCTCGGGAATCAGAGGTAATGGAACTACGTCATGGGCAGGCCCCCGATCCCCCCGTGAAGAGATTCTTTGAATGTTATCGAGCAGTATTTGCGATCTTACCACCAGTGATTGAACCATTGGTCGAGTGGAGGCTAGGGAAGGCTCGGTTCGAGCTTGCGCAGCCTCCATGGATGGAGAAGGTACGATTCAAAAAATCCTGAAGACACTTTATCAATAGCTGGTTCTGTATCGTCCTATGGATGTGTCGCATTGCCATAGGCTAAGCCGTCTCCAATATCTCCAAGACTGGGGAGGACTCCAGGGGACTGGAGGGGACTCCAGGGGAAAAGAAGCGGCTCGGTAACGCAAACGTTATCACGCAGTAAAGACCGAAGTCGCACGCCATCATCGGGTTAGGGTTTACAGGTGAAAAGGGTTCGATTCCCGCCGCCTGCGCTCTTTTTCTTTGTGATTAATGCCTTCTTAGTACTTGATCTCAGCTGGTTTTTTCCCAGCGTTACTTAAACTCAGGGTGTTCCACGCACCGGCGAATCCGCGTTGCGCGACCTGGAATGACGCGCGGGATCAGGAATCTCGTGACTCACCGGTTGAGCCGCGAGGACCCTTCAACGCCCTCAAGAGCCCTCGCATTCCATGGTTCGAAACAACGTTCACAGATATTTGGGCAGATTACAAGCCATTCGTGCGCTTGCAGTTACACGGACAAGTCCCCTGCTCCCAAGACACCAAAACCGGCCATTTCGACCCCCGGCTCATCCGTGGACAACTGGCGGCTATTG
>JABAOH010012829.1_pt1 | contig 90147 bp, 71 predicted proteins | sample 7062181 | NCBI WGS metagenome assembly JABAOH01 (sample SAMN14538630, study PRJNA623070) | marine sediment metagenome | biome: marine biome [ENVO:00000428]; feature: marine pelagic biome [ENVO:01000023]; material: deep marine sediment [ENVO:00002113]; isolation source: pool of 5 deep marine... | reverse complement strand
CACCCGATAGCTATCATTTCGTTTTCAGCTTGTCAGATCCTATGAATTTACAACTCGGAAATGAGCTTAATCCACCCACAGATCTCGTTACAGGCACTGATATACGGTGGATCAATGAGAGGGAATTCCTTTACCTCACAGGAGCTGAAGGGATGTGGACTCTCATGAGAGGAACCATCGACGGTAATCAATCTCCGGTTGTCGAGATGGTAGGGGATTTCATCTCATATGATTTTACACAGTAAAACAATGATGTTATTGACAGGGAACAATCCATGCGAGGCATTTCACAGTCTGAACCACTGAACGTTCGAAACACAACCATATCAGACTTGGATTGGATTGATAGAAAGGGAGGTATTTAGCTTGATGTAATTGTCCCGTTTCAGTTTTTACTGTACAGTCTGTTGAATATGAGGAACTATTAGTCAGCTTGAAAATGCTAAGGTTTCTTTCAAAAGCATCGTCGTTGTTTGGTTCACATAGGAGGTCGTTGGATGTTTCATTATATCTGGATATTCTTCATGGCCGCGTTCTTCTACCTGGCATATGCCTCATGGCGTAACTCAAAGGTGACGATTCGTCCTTTTACAATTCGGAATGGCCCAGAAGATGAGGATGAAGAAGAGGTATCTGAAGCTTTTAAATTGGTAGAGGGATTCATCAAGGACTTTAATAAGTACCTCGAAATCGTCAATGACTACATGAATTCACAGAATGTCAACTACACACTCATATTCTTTTTGAGTGGTCTGGCGTCATTCATCGCCTTTGTACTTGGAGTATTCGGAATTACTCCCTGATAGGGACATTAACTAATTAAGGAACGTTGAATTTCAAGACAACGTGACGAAGTTCAGGCCTTAATGATTACCCAGGTTATTTGGTGCTGAAGGTCTGATCAAGCCTTCGTCACTTGTACATTAACACGGTCTATAACCTCTTGCTTTCTCCCGTTTCCCCAAACCAGACCATAATCGATATCTTCAGATCGCCTGGGATTAATTGATGGTAGACCTTTAAGAAATTACTGATGCGCGTGAAGTACGGTGATAGGTCCTCATCTCTTTCGACCTCTGTAAAGCCTAATTGAGCGTAGAAACCAGTTAATTCCCTGCGACACGTTAACCAAAGGGGTGGCTTTTCTCCACTCATGATACTCTTGATGAGATGACTTGCAATACCTTGGCGACGCCACTCTTCCTCAACGACTACGGAAGCCAATTCGCGCGATCCATCCATGTGTGGCTTGACCTGACCGCATCCAATAACACGGTCACTTTCATTCACCGCAACTTTGAATCTCCTCCAGTCCAGGCTGAGTGGATTGAGCCTGGCAGACCTCACCAACTTTCGGATGCTCTTCTGATCTACCGACCTAGCTGGTCTAACGTGGAATGCATGCTGGGTTTTCATTGGAAGTATGACTCACATGATGGATTGGTTAAATGAAGTGGAGATTGAAAACCAACAGCGAGTGTTATCCATCGTAATAATCGAAGGATTTTGGACTTTTATCATGAGAGAATGCTACTGGTTAAGGAGTTCCTCAAATAACTCTTTGGCCAATTGGGCGTTGGCCTTTCCCTGGGTTTCTCGCATCATTTGACCAACGAACCATCCTACGATTGTAGTCTTACCACCCTTGTAGGTGGCAACCTGCTCGGGGCTTCTTTCGATAATCTCCTTTGCCAATTCCCTTAAAGCATCTTCATCCGACACCTGAGTCAGCCCCTCGCTCTCCACGATGTGCCTAGGCTTTTCACCCGTGGATTCGACTTTAACGAGAAGCTCCTTGCCGGTATTAGCTGTGATGGATTTTGATTCGACCATTCGAATGATATCTGCAAGGTCATTGGGTTCAAGATGAAGCTCGCCTGCAGTTACACCAAGCTCTCGAATCAACCGCAAGACATCATTCATGAGCCAATTCGAGACAACCTTAGGTTCCCCACCGAATTCTGACACCGTTGCCTCAAAGTAATCAGAGAGGCTTCGTTCTTCTGTCAGGATTTCGGCATCATACAATGGAAGGTCGTACTCAACGATAAATCTCTCTCGTCGTTCCAACGGAAGCTCTGGAAGTGATGATTGGATATCTGTAAGCCAATCATCAGTGATGATTATTGGCAAGAGATCCGGCTCCCGGAAATATCGATAATCCGCCTCTGTCTCTTTTGACCTCATTTTACTTAGGGTCTCACTCTCATCATTCCAGTCCAGAGTCCAGGCTTCAATCTCCCTGCCTGCATTTACTTCTCGAATTTGGCGTTTGATTTCAGCCTGAATCGCAGAACGCACATTTTCAATAGAATTAACGTTCTTAATTTCCGTCTTTGGATTCAGGTAATCAGCACCGATTGGACGGATGGACACATTGGCGTCACAGCGCAATTGTCCACGCTCCATATCCGCCTCTGATACTCCCAACCATCGTAGTAATTGACGTAATCGAATGAGGTATTGAGCAGCCTCTTCTGCTGATCGCAGATCCGGGCCGGTTACCATCTCGACTAATGGAACCCCGCAGCGGTTGAAATCGATAAGTCGCTTGCCATCTTGATGTACAGTTTTCCCAGCGTCTTCTTCTATGTGCAGTTTCGTAATCGAGACTTTTCGGATAGTGCCGTCTTGCGTCGAGATCTCCATACGACCTCCACGCGCGATAGGCTCATCGTATTGGCTGATCTGATATCCTTTCGGCAGATCCGGGTAGAAGTAGTTCTTCCGTGCGAAGAAGGATTCCGGCAAGATCTCGTCAACTTTCATAGCCGTAGCCAATAGCAAAGCTTTCTCAAGCACAGCTCCATTTAATGTTGGAAGCACACCAGGTAATCCCGTACACACCGGGCATATGTTGACATTAGGCGGGTCGCCCCACGAATCGGCTTTACACCCGCAGAAGATTTTTGTCTTTGTGTTCAATTGGATGTGAGTTTCAAGCCCAATGATGCTCTCATACTCCGGCATTCATCTTATCCCTTCACCAATTCCTTTTGCCATTCCATTGCCTATCAATGCAAGCGAAGTACAGTATCTTACATTAACTGTTGTAGAACTGCAGGCTTAATCTGACGCCAAGATTCATTCTCCGTGGCCAGTTCATACCCGCGACCCACACGTAGAAGTAAACCCTCAGAATAATCTGGGCCTAGGAATTGGATTCCAATCGGTAAATTGTTTGCACCAAGCCCAACGGGAATGGACAAACCAGGTACTCCGGCATGATTTGCAGGGACGGTGAGCAGATCGGCGTACTGCATCAGGACCGAATCACCGTAAACCGATCCCAGTGGAAAAGCAGTCGTCGGAGTTGTAGCGGCGAGCAAGCAATCGATGCCATAGTCGCCATCCGGGTCAAAAGCCCTCTCGAAATCCTGACGAATGAGAGTCCTAACTCTAAGGGCGCGTTCATAATACCCCTTCTCGTACTGCTCAGCTGAAACGTACATACCCATCAGGATCCTCAGTTTCACCTGGGAGCCAAAGCCATTCCCCCGGCTCACGCGGTAAAGTTGTCGAAGATCGCCCACTTCGCCCGGGAATCGGTACCCGTACTTAACGCCATCATATCGATGCAGGTTGGACGCGGCCTCCACGCGTGAAATTACAAAATATGCTGGGACACCATACTGCGTGTTCGACATGGGAACATTCTCTATGATCTCAGCTCCAGCCTTCTCCAATACCTCCGCGGCGTGGTACACGGCTTCTTCAATCTCTTTCTCAATAGACTGCTCACGAAGCTCACCGCTCCCAGGATCCGGATATTTGAGTTTGAAGTAATCGGGCGATAAGCCGATCCGCAGACCCTTCACCCCTTTTTCCAACTCAGCGCTGTATTCAGGAACCGGCAATTTAACAGCGGTTGAATCATGAGGATCCTGTCCGGCCATAACCTCCAATGCCATGGCTGTATCCGTGACGTTTCGCGCCATTGGTCCTGGACAATCTATCGAGGATGCAAATGCGATCAAACCATAACGTGAGACACGGCCATAGGTTGGTTTCAAGCCCACAACACCGCAAAACGCGGCCGGTTGCCGTATTGATCCTGCGGTATCCGTACCAATGGAGATAACCGCCTCACCAGCAGCCAATGCAGCAGCACTTCCCCCAGAAGAGCCACCTGGAACACGAGTTGGATCCCAAGGGTTACCGACTGGGGGTAGGAACGCTGAGGATTCATTGGAAGACCCGAACGTGAATTCATCTAGATTAACTTTGCCAATAGTGACCGCACCTGCTGCTTCCAACCTCTCCACAGGAGTCGCGCTATATGGAGCTATGAAAGGTTCAAGAATTTTGGAACCTGCGGTTGAAGGTGTACCTCGGACACAAAAAATGTCCTTCACAGCCAATGGGACTCCCGCTAGCGGTCCAGTATCCTCGCCAGCAGCGACGGCTTGATCGATGGCAACTGCCTGTTCTCGCGCCCGTTCACGCGTGACCGTGATGTAGGCATGGACTCTCTCAAGATCTTCTGAATCGATTACATATGGCTCTGTAGAAGGTTGTTTTCCTTCAACCGCATCAATTCGGTTAAGCGTGGATTCAAGCACATCCAGCGCTGAGACCTTCCCACTTTTCACATCTCTAACGATCTCACGAGCTGGAAGATCACACCATTCCGTCATTACTCCAACTCCTCGGTCGGTAAATCAGGAACTACAATATAGCGCTCATACACCTCCGGCGCTTGATCGAGGATGTCATCTGCTTCCTTACAGGGCAAGATTTCATCCGTCCGAACCGCGGCTCGCAATGCATCTGTATATGGAACACCATGGGAAGTGATGGGAATTTCGCTCCCAACTTCGATGGCTTCAAGCTCATGGATGGCTTTCAACTGCCCATTGAGCTCACCGCGTAAATATTCAGCTTCCTCCTCGTCCATCTCCAAAGCTGCTAAATCAACCAGGTGGTCGAAGATTTTGCGTGTGAGTTCCTCCTCCACAGATTTCACTCCTGACCATAAAAGGGATGCGTTTGATTTTACCTGTTGATATCAGGCGGGTCAAAGACGAACCATCCACAAAGTGGGATCAAAGAATGCCAAAATACCTCCTCTTCACACTTTCTGATTGCTTAAAGTGCACTCACCGCATCAAGGCGTGGCTTTGCGGTGCATGCTATAATGCCCGCGAAAAAATGCTCGACTGGCAGGGAGGACACAATGACCAACCAAGGGGCAGCGAATGGTCCCAGTCTTATGCTCACTGATGAGCATGAAATGATCCGGCAGGCTGCGAGGGATTTTGCCCAGAATGAACTCGCCCCCATCGCTGCGGATTTTGATGAAAGCGGAGATTTCCCCATCGAGACCATCCAGAAAATGGGGGAGATGGGCTTCATGGGGATTGAAGTGCCCGAAGAACATGGTGGCGCTGGGATGGACACGCTTTCATATGTGCTTGCCCTGGAGGAAATTTGTAAAGCAGATGCTGCCCATGGCACCATCATGTCCGTCAATAACTCACTCTTCTGCTACGCACTACTCCGATTTGGCACTGAAGCGCAGAAGGAGAAGTACCTACATCCAGTGGCCTCCGGCGAACTCGTCGGAGCCTATTCACTTACCGAACCAATGTCTGGTTCAGATGCAGGGACGATGCGTTCTCGAGCCCAATTACGGGATGACGGTTATGTAATTAATGGACGCAAGTCATGGGTCAGTAGTGCACCGTATGCAAGGTACATCATAACTTTTACAGTTACCACACCGGATCAAGGAAACCGCGGAATTACGGCATTCATCGTGGATACGACGAAGCCTGGATTCAGTAGAGGAAAAACGGAACCCAAACTTGGCATCCGTGCTTCTGGCACAAGTGAGATTCTTTTTGAGGATTATCTTTGTCCATTTGAGGACCGTCTTGGTGAAGAGGGTGAGGGTTTTAAAATCGCATTGGCGGTCCTCGATGCTGGCCGTATTGGAATTGCCGCTCAAGCGCTTGGTATTGCTGAAGCATCCTATGAAGCCAGCCTCCAATACGCTCGTGAGCGTGAGGCATTCGGGAAGAAAATTGGCCAATTTCAAGGCATCTCATTCAAGCTAGCCGATATGAAAACTCGCATAGAAGCGAGTCGCCTGCTCATCTATCAGGCAGCCCTAGCAAAAGATCGTTCAAAATCAACTGGTGAGCGATACACACTCGAAGCCTCAATGGCGAAACTCTTCGCCTCCGAGACCTCGATGTTCTGTGCTCACGCAGCTGTACAAATTCACGGTGGTATGGGTTATTCGAAGGAGTATCCAGTCGAAAGGTACTTTAGAGACGCGAAGATAACCGAGATCTACGAAGGAACGAGTGAGATTCAGCGCCTCGTCATCTCTCGAATGGAGCTAGGTATACGATAAAGAGAGTCATATGGAAATTGATGCACTATTACCGATAACAATTTTTGCAGCCCTCGCTGTTGACGTTGCGCTCATATGGGTTTGGTGGCGGAGGAATAAGGAAAAACAACGCGCTTCCGAAATCAAGGACTCGGCGCACGAATCCGTCGATGCTATGAACGAAGTCGCGGACGATACTATTAGAGAGGTTGAAGAGCCTGCAACACGCGAGGCATCATCCGAAGTTCCAATACCGATACATGTAGAAAGCATTACTCCGTCCGATGTTCACCCAGAACAGGTGGAAAGTGATATACAAGAGATTGAAATCTCTTCAGCTGCAACTTCCGCTCAGGCTCCCATACCCAATGGAGATGCAACTCCTGCGTCTTCCTCCGATCGTTCGGCGCTGGATGATGGCGACCATGATGTGGAAGAGATGCGTGATGAATCGCCAAGGATCATCGTCCGCACATCCCAAATTGAAAACGGTGAAGACGGGCTCGAACCAGGTGAAGAGGATGTTCACATTCAATTGAACATCAAGCTACCTCGCCATACGCGCCTTCGATTTTCGGTTGAAGCAGTTCCCGCTGACGGCGATTTTGGGATGGAGGTATCTGAAGCCTCCGTGGTTGTGCGATCTGATCCCTCCATGAGCGGTGCGAAAGTTTCTATATCAGAAGAAGCTCTCGGAGTTGGTCAAGTACAGAAAGAATCCACCGCGACAGGGTTAAGACTTTGGCTCATCCAGGCTGGCCAATGGTTCGGATCCATTCCAGGCAAACTTCAGGCAGTTTATAGCAGTCCTGCAGCTGACAAGTTATCCACAAGCTTGAAAACATGGGCTATTTCAACCGAAATGATCCTTTTCGGATTGGCAATTCTGATTTATTCCATTATTCGCCTGATAAAGATTGAAGATTTCCCCATTTACTTCTTCACCGATGAAGCTGTGCAAACCGTCCTTGCAGCTGATTTCATCCGCGATGGATTTCGCGACTACAATGATGTCTTGTTTCCTACTTACTTTGAAAACAGCGCACTCTACAATCTCAGTCTCTCCGTATACCTCCAGGTTATCCCCACTTTCATCTTCGGTAAGTCAATTGCGGTCACTCGCGTAACCTCTGTTTTGGTTACTATTCTGGGCGCAGTCGGTGTTGGTCTGATCCTCAAAAATGTCTTCAAATTAAGATATTGGTGGACTGGTATCCTGCTCCTCTCAATGACCCCGGTCTGGTTCCTTCACTCTCGAACCGCGTTCGAGACTGTTATTATGGCTTCGATTTACACATGGTTCCTTTATTTCTACATGCTCTATCGGACCAAAGATCCGCGATATCTATATCCATCGCTCATCTGTGGCGGCCTTGCATTTTACAGCTACAGTCCGGGTCAGTTAATCGTCGTTGGTACGGGATTGATGCTTCTCATCTCCGATGCCCGATATCACTGGGAAAATCGCCGGACCAGCATTTTCGGATTCATCATCCTCATACTGATGACCATTCCTTACGTCAGATTCCAACTTCAGCACCCGGGTGAGACAACGTTCCACCTTAAGACACTCAGTTCATACCTGGTGCTTGATATACCATTGATTGAGAAGATCGCGAGGTTCTTCGGAAACTATTTCCAAGCGATCAATCCCTTATACTGGTTCTTCCCCAATGATGTCGATATCATCCGGCACACAATGGATGGAATGGGACATATCTTATGGATCACAATCCCATTCCTCGTCGCTGGTCTTGTGATTTGCTTCCGAAACATCCGCTCCAGCATCTACAGGGTAATACTCATCGCATTGATCGCCGCACCATTAGGCACAGCAATTGTCGGGATTGGCGTTACACGGACTCTAGTTCTCGTCATTCCGGCCGCGATCCTTACTGCATTGGGGCTAGACTGGGCAGCAAACCTTATCGCTAAAAGGTGGAACAAGCAAGCGATCGCTTGGGTACTCTTCATTGTATTGGCCCTCATCAACATTGGGATACTGCGCGCTTCCATCGTCAACGGACCAACCTGGTACGATCAATACGGATTGTATGGATTGCAGTACGGCTCGAAGCAAGTGTTTGAGGAAATTGAGTCCTGGCTTGAGGAAGATCATGATAGGCAAATTATCCTTTCCCCGACTTGGGCAAACGGCACAGATATCATTAAAAGGTTCTTCATCGAGGATGACCACCAAATCACGTTAAGGAACGTTGATGCTTACATCGAGGAATATCGACCCCTTAATGATGATGTTGTTCTAATAATGACTCCCGATGAGTATAGCAAGGCCATGAATACACCAAAATTTGAGAATGTTAGCGTCATGAAAACTATTCCTTATCCTAATGGTGATCCTGGCTTTTATTTCATGAGCTTAGAGTACGTCGATAACGTGGAAGGATTATTTGCCGCAGAGGATGCGGAGCGTCTGGAACTTGTTTCTGACCCTGGAGTGGTTAATGGTCACGAAGTCGTAGTAGAGCATTCGAAATTTGACGGAGGTCAAGTCGCCGATCTTTTTGACGGTGATGTCTTTACACTCATCAGGACAGACAGGCTCAATCCAGCCAGGTTCGTAATTCATTTCGATGAGCCAATATCATGGAACAAAGTACTTGTTACAGCAGGAAGCATGAGGTTGCGAGTCATGGCTCGAGTCCATTCAGCCGAGGGGGAATTTTTCGAGTACGAGAGGGCACTCGAAGAAAAACTTGCCGATCCAACCATGGAAATCCCATTCGATCAAGGACCCGATGCCATCATCATGATGGAATTGGAAGTTGAAAACCTGGATGATAATGAGCGAGGGGTCATTCATGTCCGCGAGATCGTTCTTGAGTAATTGATAGCTACTGAATTACTTCCGGAGAATGTATCATTACCAGGGATAATTCTCGATTGCTCTCCTTGGCGATTTTTACTGATTTCGTCAGTTCCCCTCCAATTTAAAACTGCTTAAAATCCTCTACTTCATTCATTAACCAGTCTCAAGATATAATGGATTTGAATTCCTCAAATCTGCAAGCTGGAAGGGAGTTGTCCTGAACCTCAATCAACGTAGATCTATAGTCACGCACTCGGAACCATGAACGCCGTATTTTTCCACAAACACGGTGGACCTGAAGTGCTTGAATACGGTGAGTTTGAAACCCCTCAACCTGGCCCTGGGGAGGTTCAGATCCGTCTCAAGGCAGCGGCAATAAACCGTGCGGATATATGGGTTCGCAACGGATGGTCCAAACTCAAGCTCACGTTTCCCCACATTCCGGGTGCTGACGGCGCAGGGGATGTTTCCTCTATTGGCACGGATGTCAAGCATACAGAAGTTGGGGATCGGGCTGTCGTAAATCCTAGTGTTGTTTGCGGTCAATGCTCCCTCTGTCGCTCTGGTAAAGACAACCTTTGTCGCGACTGGCATCTGTTGGGCGAGACGATCCCAGGCACTTATGCAGAATATCTGGTCGTTCCTGAAAGAAATGTGCTTCACATCCCAGATGGTTTTGAATACAGAACCGCAGCTGCGGCTAGCTTGGTTTTTATTACAGCATGGCATTCGCTTGTCACTCGTGGTTCCCTTAAACCTGGTGAAAGTGTATTGATCGTAGGTGCTTCGGGTGGAGTAAACATGGCGAGTATCCAAGTGGCAAAGTATGTGGGTGCGGAGGTATTTGTCGTAGGATCCAATGAGGAAAAGCTTATAATTGCACAATCCATTGGTGCAGATGTGCTCATTGATCGCGCAACGGATACCGACTGGGCGAAGACTGCTTATCAAATGACCGGTCGGGAAGGCGTTGATGTGGTAGTCGATAACGTTGGTGCTGGGACCATGCCGCTGAGCATGAGAGCAGCACGCAAGGGAGGACGCATACTTACCGTCGGAAATACAGCCGGTCCAAAATTCGAGATAGATAACCGCTACATCTTCGGCAAGCACCTTTCCATCCTTGGGTCGACAATGGGGACTACGGATGATTTCCATCATGTGATGGATCTCGTATTCAAAGGTCAATTGAGGCCCGTACTAGATCAAAATTACTCGCTTCAGGATGCCAATCAAGCCCACATGAGGCTTGAATCGGGAGAGCAAATGGGGAAGATCACACTTGAAATCTAAAAGTCGTCCACGCAGCGTAACTTGGCTTGCTGTAGGGGTGTTAATTTTCTCAGCGGTTTTTATCATTCGGATGGCTGTAAGTTTGACCTTGCCTGATCTACCCCTTGCGGTTCCGAAATGGTACTTAACACTGACGGGATTGATATGGGGCATCGCCGGATTGGTCGGAGCATATGGTCTCTACAGCGGCCGGTCCTGGGCTCCATGGTACCTTCGTATCGGAAGCCTAGTCTTTGTCATATGGTATTGGGCTGATCGAATGTTCCTCGTCCAATCAGAGTACGAGCGCGGATCCTTACTGGCTGCGGCCTTCGTTACGATTGCTGGACTTATCATTATCTTCTGGATCCTCAGTCGTCCAGGATCAAGAATGTATTTTCAGGAGACATATCCATGAGTGATACATCGAAACTTGAACATCTCCGTAAAATGAGGGAACAAGCGTTAGAGGGTGGTGGTCCCGAAAGGATCGAAGCACAGCATAAACGCGGTCGCCTGACGGCACGTGAACGACTTGAACTCCTGCTGGACAATAGATCCTTTCGTGAAACCGATATGTTCGTCACACACAGGACTCACGATTTCGATCTCGATCAACGCAAATATCTGAGTGACAGCGTAGTGACGGGCTGGGGAACTATTGATGGACGACTTGTGTATGTGTTCTCTCAAGATTTCACAGTCTTTGGCGGCAGCCTTGGCGAGGTCCATTCAGAGAAAGTATGTAAGATCATGGATATGGCGCTTAAGAACGGCGCTCCTGTGATCGGGCTCAACGATTCGGGTGGCGCGCGCATCCAAGAGGGCGTTGTCTCACTGGGGGCCTATGCCGATATCTTCCTGCGCAATACGCTCGCCTCCGGTGTGATTCCACAAATCAGCGCAATTATGGGCCCGTGTGCAGGTGGCGCAGTATACTCTCCAGCACTGACGGACATGATCTTTATGGTACGCAACTCCTCATACATGTTCGTCACCGGTCCTGATGTTGTGAAGGCAGTTACGCACGAAGAGGTCAGCTTTGAGGACCTTGGCGGCGCCGATGTACATGCCAACACTTCTGGCGTTTGCCATTATGTCGCTGAAAATGAGTCCGACTGCCTTTACATGATCCGAGTCCTCCTGTCTTACCTTCCACAGAACAATCTCGAAGACCCTCCCTTCGTCCCCACCAGCGACGATCGATTGCGCACTGAAGAAGCTCTCGATCACATCGTCCCTGACGATCCCAGCAAACCTTATGAAATACGCGATGTGATCCGCATGGTGGTCGACAGCGGTGAGTTCTTTGAAATCCATGAAAATTACGCGCCAAACATTGTCGTCGGATTTGCTCGATTAGGAGGGCACAGCGTAGGAATCGTTGCCAATCAACCAGCAATCCTGGCTGGTGTGCTGGACATCAATTCATCGGATAAAGCGGGCAGATTCGTACGATTCTGCGATTCATTCAACATTCCATTGATAACCTTCGTGGATGTGCCCGGTTTTTTACCCGGGACTTCTCAAGAACATGGAGGCATCATCCGTCATGGCGCGAAACTTCTCTATGCATATTGCGAAGCCACAGTCCCAAAGATCACGGTGATTACACGTAAAGCCTACGGTGGTGCCTATGATGTTATGTCCTCAAAACACATCCGAGGTGATCTGAACCTCGCTTGGCCTTCGGCAGAATTGGCCGTTATGGGACCTGAAGGAGCTGTGAATATCATCTTCCGCAAAGAATTGGCCGATGCGAAAGATCCAGATAAACGGAAAGCTGATCTCGTCGCCGATTACCGGGAGAAATTCGCCAATCCTTACGTCGCAGCAGCGCGTGGATATCTTGATGACGTCATTGAGCCCAGGCACACTCGACCGAGGTTGATCAATGCACTCGAGATGTTGGCAGGTAAGCGTGACAACAATCCGCCAAAGAAACATGGAAACATCCCACTCTAGTCCCACTCCGATGAGTGATGGAAACACTCATTCAAGCCGTGTGCCGGACTCATCTGGCCATTTTGAGGTAAATGGTCACCGGCTGTACTGGGAGTGGTATGGGCCCAAGGTTGTCAATCCCATCGTCCTACTCCACCATGGGCTAGGCTCGATCCGATCATGGAAACACCAGATCCCAGTGTTCCTGGATGTAGGTAGATCGGTTCTCGTCTTTGACCGTTGGGGATATGGAGGATCAGATGTGCGAGACTCGTTCGCCCCCCGGTTCATGCATGAGGACGCAGAAGAAACCGTTGAGATGTTCAATTTCCTTGGAATCAAGAGTGTTGACCTGGTAGGTCACAGCGACGGTGGATCCATATCATTAATTATTGCCGGGAAGTATCCTGAACTCATATCACGGCTCGTGCTTGTCGCCGCACATATTTACATTGAGCAGAAGATGATTGATGAATTGAAAACCCTTCAGGAGGATATGTCACCGCAATTCATCCGACTTCTGGAACGAGAACATGGAAAGAAGGCTGAAGCCCTTATTCGCGCTTGGGCAGATAGTTGGCGGGAGCATGGAGATATCACATTGGATCTCGCCAACGAGTTAACAAATGTCAAGTGCCCAACCTTGGTTATCCAGGGGGAGCTTGACGAGCATGCGACCCCACAACAATCAATAGATATTGCTGAAGGTATACCAGAAGCAAATCTTTGGCTGATACCAGGGATTGGTCATATGCCACCGCAAGACATGCCAGATGTCTTTAATGAGAAGGTTTTAAACTTCCTCAGTAAAAAGTACTGCTTCTATGAATACCGGAGTAGAATCCCGTACTGGGAGTAAACATGTTTAAAAAAGTCTTGATTGCAAATCGAGGCGAGATCGCCGTCAGGGTCATTCGTGCTTGCCGGGAGCTTGGGCTTGATACTGTGGCCGTCTTTTCCAAAGCCGACCGGGAAGCTCTGCATGTGCGCTATGCAAGTGAGGCCTACCTACTCGGTCCAGCTCCATCCCGTGAATCCTATCTTCGTGGTGACAAGATCCTGGATATCGCAAAAAAGTGTGGTGCTGAGGCAATCCACCCAGGTTATGGCTTCTTGGCCGAGCGTGACGATTTTGCCAAGGAAGTGGAAGATGCCGGCCTAGTCTTCATCGGTCCTCGGCCCAGTGCAATTGCAGCCATGGGGGATAAGGCAGTGGCAAGAGCAACTGTCACAGCGGCAGGCGTGCACGTAGTCCCTGGCACAGAGGGTGAAGGCGATATGACCGATGATGAGATTATCGCCATCGCTCCCCAGATTGGTTTCCCATTGCTGATCAAGGCCACCGCCGGAGGCGGCGGAAAAGGAATGCGTGAAGTCACCACGGCGGAGGAACTTCCCGACCTCATTCAGGCTGCTCGTCGAGAAGCGGAGGCTGCTTTTGGTGATGGAAACGTATACCTTGAAAAATTAGTTCCAAACGCACGACATATCGAAATTCAGATCCTTGCTGACAGCCATGGTAATGTCATCCATCTTGGCGAACGTGAGTGCTCTATGCAGCGACGCCATCAAAAACTACTCGAGGAATCACCCTCCCCATTCATTGATGATGAACTTCGGCAGAGGATGGGCGAAGTCGCATGCAAGGCGGCCAAGGCGGTGGATTATCTTAACGCCGGGACGATTGAATTCCTTGTGGATAAGGATCAGCAATTCTACTTCCTTGAGATGAACACTCGCCTCCAAGTTGAACATCCAGTCACAGAATTTGTTACCGGCATCGACATTGTGAAGGAGCAAATCCGGATTGCGCGAGGTAGGAAGTTACGCTGGTCGCAGGAAGAAATTCAAATGAATGGATGGGCGATAGAGTGCCGCATCAACGCAGAAGACCCATACAACAACTACCTCCCCTCAACCGGGCTAATCACGCAGAGCATCCTGCCCACGGGCCCAGGTGTACGAGTTGACTCCGGTGTATACGCAGGTTTTCATATCTCTCCATATTACGACTCGCTAATCTCAAAACTCATCTGTTGGGGTGAGACGCGCGGCGAAGCGATCTTGCGTATGCGTCGGGCTCTGGATGAGTACCGCATCCTGGGTGTTAAAACAAATATTCCTTTCCATCAGAATATCCTTGCGTCCCACAGATTCCTCGCAGGACACTACGATACCCGGTTTGTGGAAGAGCGCTTTTCCATGGATGACACGCAAATCGAGAAAGAGGACTTGACCCCCATTGCGGCCATCATGGCCACACTCGTGGCTCACCGCCATAGCCAACAGGCGTCGCAAATTGTCCGCAGAGGTAGCAGGGATGAAAGCAATTGGAAGTGGTCGGGTCGATGGGAGCGAATGAATCGGTGAACACTCGTGGTGTGATGTTTGCTAGAGAAAAGGCTGATCAATTTAGGAGAAGCCAATGAAGTACATAGCCATCATCGATGGACAAGAATTCGAAATCGAGATCAACGTTGAGGATGAGATCATCGCCAATGGCGAGCGGGTCACCATTGATTACCTCTCCGTCGCAGGTCAGCCGGTTTACTCATTGATCGTCGATGGTCGCTCGTACGAGGCCTTAGTGCAACCAACAGAGGATGGCATGGAGGTCCTTCTCCAGGGACAGCATTTCTCCGTATCTGTGGAAGATGAACGACAGAGAAGATTACGACAAACATCGGGTCCCTCAGTCGCAAAATCTGGCGAGCTTCACATGAAGTCCCCTATGCCAGGATTAATCATCTCCGTTAAAGTTCGAGAGGGACAGGAAATCGATGTGGGTGACAGCCTGATCGTCCTCGAATCTATGAAGATGCAGAATGAACTTAAGGCCCCTTGTGAAGGCACCATACGAAGTTTACGAATCAAATCTGGGGACAATGTCGAGCAGAATCAAATCCTGCTTACGATAGGATAACATGACTGATATCCAACGGGAGATCGAAGTCAAATATTTCGTATCGGATCTAACCCCATTCCGCGAAATGCTTCTATCTCAGGGCGCCCAGCTATCCTCAGATCGCTACTTCGAACGAAACATCCGCTTTGACACACATGATCTGCAATTAGCTGAAAACCAATCAATCCTTCGGATCCGGGAGGATCGTTCCAGCCGAATAACATTCAAACATGTTCTAACGGATTTTAACGAGCGTCAAGAGATCGAAATCGAGGTCGACGATTCTATTCACGCCCAACATCTTTTCGAAGCGCTTGGTTTCGAGGTCACTGCAGCCTATGAAAAATATCGCCAGATATATCGGCTTGGTGATGTCGACGTGATGCTGGATGAACTTCCTTTTGGTTCTTTCATCGAGCTAGAAGGTCCATCGCTGGGCAGACTGCGTGAGATGTCTAAAAAATTGCACCTTTCATGGGATCGGCGCGTGATGAAATCTTATCTAGACATTTTCCAGGACCTAAGAGAGCGATTGGATCTCCCATTCACCGATGCAACATTTGCTAACTTCACTAATCTTCAAGAGGTCCGACCAGAGGAGATGGGTGTCGAGAATGCATTCCAAAATGAGTAGGATGAGGAGTATGGTCGATGAGCCAATCCATGGATGAGGCGCGTAATACCTGGGAGGAGAAGACTCTCTCCCCAGCGCTCAAACGCTGGCCTGAGAGGAAGGAGCAGTTCAAAACTTCCTCTGGTATTTCAATCAAGAGAGTATTCACTCCGCGCGAGGACGCACCTGACTATGTGGAAGCGATTGGTTTCCCCGGTGAATATCCATTCACACGCGGCGTCCAGCCGACCATGTACCGCGGCCGTTTGTGGACCATGAGACAGTATGCCGGTTACGCAACGGCGGAAGAAACCAACCGCCGGTATCATTACCTGCTCGATCAAGGTCAAACGGGGCTATCCGTAGCCTTTGACCTCCCTACCCAACTTGGTTACGACGCGGATGACCCGATAGCAGCCGGTGAAGTGGGTAAAGTGGGTGTCTCCATATCCTCCATGGAGGATATGGAGCTACTTTTCGATGGCATCCCACTGGACCGAGTTTCTACAAGCATGACCATTAATGCCCCAGCAGCCATCCTCCTGGCGATGTACATCGCCCTTGCGAAGAAGCAGGGCATCGATCCAGCCGAACTTCGCGGAACTATCCAGAATGACATCCTCAAGGAATACGTCGCCCGCGGAACTTACATCTTTCCTCCCTCTCCATCGATGCGTTTGGTGACCGATACTTTCAGCTATTGTCGAGATCATCTGACCAGTTGGAACACGATCTCCATCTCCGGTTATCATATTCGTGAAGCCGGAGCTACAGCTGTTCAGGAGATTGCATTCACATTCGCCAATGGGATCGCATACGTCGAGGCGGCTTTGAAGGTGGGCTTGGAGGTGGACGACTTCGCTCCCCAATTGACCTTCTTCTTTAGCGCTGACAAGGATTTTCTGGAAGAAATTGCGAAGTTCCGTGCGGCTCGCAGGCTATGGGCATCCATCATGCGTGAGCGGTTTACTGCGAATGATCCAAGATCATGGCGTTTACGCTTTCATACGCAAACGGCTGGCTCAAGCCTTACCGCCCAACAACCAGAGAACAACATCGTGCGCGTTGCACTGCAAGCCCTTTCAGCCGTCCTTGGTGGCACCCAATCCCTCCATACGAATAGTATGGACGAAGCCATTGGTTTACCGACGACAGAGGCTGCAAGGATCGCGCTCCGGACCCAACAAATCATCGCCCACGAGAGCGGAGTCGTTAATACAGTCGATCCACTGGCTGGTTCCTATGCTATCGAATCGATAACAGATGAAATTGAGGCTCGGGTAAAGGAATACATCCAGAAAATTGATGACATGGGTGGAGCGCAAACCGCCATCGAACAGGGTTTCATCCAACGTGAGATCCAGGATTCTGCCTACCATGTTCAGCAGGAGATTGAAAGCGGAGAGCGAATCGTTGTTGGTGTGAACGACTATGGGATCGATGAAGAGGTCGCATTAACTCCATTGAAGGTTGATCCAGCTATTGAAGCTCTCCAGAGAGAACGTCTGGCGGAATTACGCGCGAGGCGTGATGAAAAGAGGGTCAATACATTACTCTCACAACTGGTCAACGCTGCACAGGGGAATGACAACTTGATGCCTATCTTCATCGAATGTGTTGAGGGAGAGGTCACGCTGGGAGAGATTTGTGGGAGATTGCGAGAAGTTTGGGGAGAATACAGTCGTCATTTATCTATTTAGAACTTTCCTGAGCGCAAGAACTTATTCTCAATCAGAACCAATCCTCTTTTGCCCACAGTGCCCCGCGAGCCGCAAACATGTCTACCTCTTCCTGCTCCATCGCGAGTAATACCGCTCCTACAACGGGAGGAACATTTAGTGGAACAAAACGAGCGCCCGGTGCTACCTGCGTTACACTTGCGTGAAAGGGGCCCGTCAACATCCTTCCGGCTTTAAAGACCCCTCCCATCTGCACAATATCAAATGTCTCATTTTGAAAATCCAGCTGACGAATGACACCAATTACCAAGGCTCCCAATTGTTCTCCAGCCCATTGAATGATGTTGTAAGCAACTGAATCCCCATCTTCAGCCGCTTGCACGATGAGCGGTGCCACCTCACCGCCTACTTCATATCGAAACAAGCTCAATCCTTCAAGAAGTTCCTCGACTGTACTTGCTCCAGTTTTCTCCAGCAAGATATGAGTGATAGATGTCGGAGGACCCCTATGGGTCCATTCCGCAGCGACGGCGTAAATCGCTTGTCTGGCAATTGTGGACGCGCCTCCAAATTCTCCCATCCATGGACCGCAGCCCGTCATTCGCCCGATCTTCCCTCGAGCATCCCTGCCCCAACAGTTCTCACCAGAGCCAGCGACAACGGCAATTCCCCATCCATACTCTGCGCCCGCGATTAACCCAAGTAATGTGTCATTAACTAATGCAATACGCGATGACAATTCCAACGACTGAATTGTTTCCATCGTAGGTTCGCGTTCTGATGACCAATCGTATCCAGAGATGCCAAATCCCGCACTGGTGATGTCCTTTTTCTCAAGGTCTGCCGATTGTAGAGCCTCCCCAGTGACCGCGTGCAGCGTTTCCTGGAGCCCTGCGTAGCCGACAACCTCATGATTGCCAGGTCCCCCATGGCCAAATCCGAGGACGCTGCCATGCTCATCGACAATGAGAGCATGGCTCGAGGAACTTCCGATATCGACACCTAGAAAGACCTTCTTCATTTCACTCCTCTTCGATCATCTTTCAATGCCAAAACTGAGGAAGGTATTTCTTATTGGTTTCAAGCATATCATTAAGGACAACTTCGATATCATCTGTATCTGGTCCGAGCGGATGGCTCAGGAGCGCTTGGAATGCAGATTTCCGATCACCGAGTACTGCTGCATCGACGGTAAGCACCTCGTATTCCTTAACTTGCGTTAGAAGGCCCGAGCAGATGGCCGGAAGAGGTTCAGCCGGAAGCGGTTGAATGGCTTCGGCATTTACTCGACAAGGCAGCTCTAATACCCAATCATCTTGCCAGGTAGATACTGCACCCCGATTAGGAACATTCAATACATGGATTTCACCAAGATCGTTATGAAATGCATTCAGTAACTTCGTTGCCATCGTGGAATAATACGCTCCGCCACGATTGAGTAATTCCACTGGCAATTCTACTGTTGACGGCTCAGCATACTTCTGTAATAGGCTCTTCTCGATGTCCACGACTTCTTCAGCTCGGGATGGTGGCCAGGATTCCTGCGCAGAAAGTTTCTTCTGACGATTATAGAAGTATCCGAGGTAATAATTCGGGATCATGCCAAGGGCTTCGATCAATTGAGGTTCCCAGTCTGGAACTGACTGCGTCTTTAAATAGTCAATAAAAAGCTCCATGACCTGAGGCCAATAATCCTCACCTCCGGCATTCAATCCACGGTGCCAGGAAAGGTGATTTAGGCCTAAGGTATCCAATGAAACATCTTGTGGGTCAAGGTGTATGTTTCCTTGTTCTTGAATCATTTCCAAGAGATGCATCTTGGTTGTGATGGGCACATTACACATGCCAACGACGTTGACATCAGGCACATGCCGTGTCACCGCCTCAGTGATCAAGCCCGCAGGATTGGTAAAGTTAGCGAATAAGGCGTTATCAGAGATTTCATTGATCTCGCGTGCGATTTCGAGGATCACCGGAATTGTCCTGAGTGCGCACGCCATCCCTCCAATCCCTGTCGTCTCCTGTCCGATTAAGCCGTGTCTTCGACCAAGGTACTCATCTTCTCGACGGGCCGCCATGCCTCCGACGCGGAGCTGGGTGATGACAAAGCTGGCATCCTTGAGTGCTTCACGCCGATCACCTGTCATTCGAATTTCGAATGGCATTTCCTGCGCTGCGACCATCCGCTGTGCAAAATCCCCAACAATTCGCAGCCGCTCTTCATTGATGCCCATGAGCCATAGCTCAGATACAGGCAGTGTTCGATGCACCTCGATGAAACCTGACACCAGCTCAGGTGTGTATGTCGATTCCCCGCCGATCACGGCAATTTTCATGGTTGCCTCCAAGATCCGAATATATAGGAAGTGCCCTCGGTTAATGACCCATCCATTTCATGCATATGGTTCCCACATAGGTCATCGTATCACAGAGGAATTCATCCAATCACTATCCATCTATCATCCAATTCTCAACATCCTCGACAAATTTGAACCTGAGCTCATTTGCCCTTTTGCCTGCAGATCACATTGTTTCCATGAAATAGAGAAAAATGGAACGGTATCTCTCGCATAATGGATTCGAGGACACTCATGTGTCCCTCCGGAATCGACAAGTACTACACGAAAGGCTATTATCACCCTGGCAGGTTTCCTTGCATAATCCTCAGCAGGAGTAGAACACCTAAGTAACCCTATGATTGGATCCTCCAAGAATGATCCTATGCATATTCGCCGAATGCAAGTTTGTGCATTTGCGCGAAGCCTATGGCCCACTTCTGAGTGCGGGGCAATTCGTACCTACATGTGGTCTATGACTCCCAGAAAGAAGGTCTAAATTGCGTCGATGGATACAAACCGATAATTATGCCAAGCTTGAACATAATCCCTTGAAATCAACCTCATATTAGGGGAGACACTATGGAATTAACGGACAAAATCATCGCCAACTGCGGAATCCTTTGTTCTGATTGTTCAGCGTATCTTGCTACGCAGTCGGGAGATAAATCTGAACTAGAGAAGGTTGCCGCTCAATGGGTAGAGGAATATAACCTCGAAGGAGCCACCATCACTGACGTCACCTGTGATGGCTGCCTCGGCAAGGAGGGACGAAAGGGTGCGCACTGTTCACAGTGTGATATCCGAGCCTGCGGATTATCGCGCGGCGTAGTGAATTGTGCTCACTGCCCTGACTATGCTTGCGAGAAACTCAACAATTTCTTTGTAATTGCTCCCGGTACCCAAGATGTCTTGGATCAAATCAGAGCATCAATGTAAGCTATGATTGCTCCATGGTGTCGGCTGTTGAATGACAATACCATAAATACATCCAACATCTCAGCCTCAGCCGTGGATATAGAATCCACCAGAAGACGAGGAGAAGTCTATGTTCGATCCTTGGAGACTCAAGGATTTCGCACTGGTCCTGGCGGGGAGGACAAATACTTCGGCGAAAGTGAAGGTCGAGGTCGTTCTCGAATGCTTCTAAACGAATTAATGGGTGAATAATGTTCAATTCGGCGCTTCGGTGAAGGCGTGTTCACTAGAAATTGTCCATAAGTTTATGGGAGAGCGACGCATGAATAAGATCCTTCAATCGATTTCTAAGATGATCGACCATTCCCTGCTCCATCCAACGATGACAGATCAAGATTTGCAGCAAGGATGTGAGTTGGCATTGCGATGTGATGTGGCTGCAGTGTGTATCAAGCCTTACGCCGTTCCACAGGCCAGGGAAATATTATTGGGTTCCGATGTGAAGGTGGGAACCGTTGTGGGATTTCCACATGGAAATAGCCGGATTGATGTAAAGGTAAAAGAAGCTGAATTTGCTCTTGCGGATGGAGCTGAGGAGCTCGATGTTGTTGTCAACATCGGTAAGGTTTTGAGTGAGGACTGGGAGTATGTATCGGAGGAGATTGGCCAACTGAATGAGATCGTTGTAAGCGGTGGAGGAATTTTAAAGGTCATTTTCGAGAATGATTACCTGCAGGATGATCATTTCAAACAAAAAATGTGTGAGATATGCAATGAGCTTATTGTTGCCTTTGCTAAAACTTCAACAGGATACGGTTTTGTAAAGCGCGAAAACGGGATGTACTCCTATGAGGGGGCGACGGATAATGACCTGGCGTTGATGCGAAGGGAGTGTACTGCGCCCATTCAGATCAAAGCTGCTGGTGGGGTACGCACTCTGGATGACGTATTACATGTTAGAGCCTTGGGCGTTACACGCGTTGGGGCAACTGCGACTGAGAGCATCCTTGAAGAAGCAAAGCGCAGGGGTTACAAATAGTCATAGCTATAGGATTTTACATCGTAGAATCTAGTGTTCTCCTTATTAATCAAACAACTCTGTCAGGTTCTCGTTATCTTACAATCCAAATCTAGAGTTCTGAATTCTTCTGTAAGAAATCAAGAACCTCATCGAGGTTGGTGAAAGCTAGGGCTGTCACTGTATCAGCACCACCGTAGTAAATGGCAATTCGTCCTGTTTTTTGGTCATACAGTGTAGCGCAAGGAAAAGCCACATTAGGAACATCGCCCACACATTCATAGTTCGTCTGTGGAGAGAGCAGATAGGGACCACCGCGGAGTATCACTTTCCAGGGCTGATCCAGGTCAAGCAGTGCAGCTCCAAAACTGTAGACAAAGCCGTTGCAAGATGTCAGAACACCGTGGTAGAACATCAGCCAGCCGTCAGGGGTTTCGATCGGGACGGGACCTGCGCCAATCTTTGTGCTCTGCCAACTGTGGGGCTTGATTCCCATTACGTATCGATGTTGCCCCCAATGAATGAGATCTGGGCTTTGGCTGATGAAGATATCCCCGAATGGTGTGTGGCCATTGTCGCTGGGGCGGCTCAACATCACATACATATCGTTGATTTTGCGTGGAAATAGCACGCCGTTTCGATTGAATGGCAGCAGGGCGTTTTCGAGAAAGAAGAACTCATTAAAATCGAATGTGTAGCCGATCCCAATCGTCGGACCGAAATAGCCATTACACCAGGTTACATAATAGCGATCCTCCAGCCAGACCACGCGAGGATCGTATCGGTATTGGTATCGACCGATTTCGGGGTGATCGCAAGACCAATCGATGGGATCATCATCCAGTTTCCAATCGATGCCATCATCGCTGAATCCACGATGCACGTTCATTTCTCGTTTCTTGTTATCACAACGGAAGACGCCAGCAAATCTATCTTCGAAAGGAACAACAGCGCTGTTGAAAATGCTATTGGACGATGGGATCAGGTTGCGAGGGATAATGGGATTGGCACTGTAACGCCAAACGATATTGGAACAATCTGCGGGGCGTTCTTCCCAGGGTATGTTCGGAAGGATCATGACAGATATTCCTCCTTCGAAATGGTATATGGGAGTAACGATAATAAGAATACTTACAAATGTGTATTAAGAATGGTCATCCTTCAAATTGGTACTAAATATTAAACTCATTCATCAAAGAAGCTGTGCTATTTGCTCCAACCTATCCATGCTAATGATTTTGATCAACTTCAACAATATTCTTCCCCTGCGCGCAGAATATTTGACAGAGATATAAAAGCTTTGTATACTACTTTCGAGGATTGGGAGCGCTCTCAGCCTTTAGTATATATCAGAATGCGATACAATAAAGCTACATAATCCCGTGATGGTCTAACTTTGCAACATGCTACCTCTTTGGGGGAATCCTGCTCGGTATAGTTCAATTACATGAAGATCAGATCCACATTTGGGTCGGTATTGTTCGTGAAATGACGCATTTGTGCGAAAATTTTCGATAGATGCTCCGCCAGTAGAGCTGGCCATTTGACTTTGGAGATTTGTCATTAATACGTCGAAAACTGCTTCTAGTTTTGTTGATCGAATAACCTGGTTCTTCAACATCGCAATCTCAAGTGATCTTAGCTTAGGTTGAAGCTAAGGCAATCCAACCTCATCCACATTCTAATTATCAATCAAGTCTACCTTTCCTAAGCTAACTCAGTTCGTCGTTTACATTCTTCGTAAACATTATGAGGATTAGTCGAAGACAGACGTGAAAATGGATATAAAGTCTACAAACAAATTTATTTGATTCATTATTCAATGGCTAATCTCTGTATGTCAATGAACATGGAACGCAACTTGTGAAAACTACAGATATTGAAATCAAAGAGTCCGGGTAGCGATCGGCAGAATAAGCCAGAGAGCTGTTTTCACATCTGACAGGACGGTACGTCGTCATGGACGATAATACATCGAACCATAAATTGCCTCGCACTGCCTGAGGAAACACAAAGGAGGTGAGATCGATAAAAAGAGCCGAACTGAATCCGCTTGGATGATACACTAAACTCACATGATACTCACGTTTTACGAGAGTCAATTTTCAGGAGGAGAACTACTGATGTCTAAGAGAAGTTTACCGAACATTATCGTAGTGACATTAATGCTTGCCATGATCCTGCTGGCAGGCTGTGCTGCAGAACCCTCAGGAGAGCTGGAGGTTTTCAGCTGGTGGACCGCAGGCGGTGAAGCAGAAGGCCTGGCAGCCATGCTTGAGGTCTTTAGCGAGCAGTATCCCGACATTGAAGTTATCAATGCCACGGTTGCAGGCGGCGCTGGAGTGGATGCCCGAGCCGTCTTGGCCACACGCATGCAGGGAGGCGATCCACCGGGTTCATTCCAGGTCCATGCAGGCCGCGAGTTGATCGACACCTATGTCGTCGCAGATCAGATGGAACCTGTCACATTCATTTTTGAAGATGAAGGATGGACAGATGTGTATCCGGCTGATCTGATCGAAATTCTCTCTTACGATGGAGAGATCTGGTCGGTGCCGGTGAACATCCACCGAGCCAATGTGCTCTGGTACAACAAGGCTATCTTTGCAGACAACGGTTTGACTCCACCGACCTCAATTGGCGACTTCTTCACAGTCGCTGAGACGTTAGAAGCTGCTGGCGTCACACCTCTCGCACTGGGTGAGAGCTGGACAGTTGTCCACCTCTTCGAGACCGTTCTGCTCGGTTCCATTGGACCGGATGCATACATTGGCCTTTGGAACGGCGAGACGGATTGGAGCACTACAGAGGTCACCCAAGCACTAGAGAACTTTAACACGATGCTTAACTTCGTCAACGAAGATTTCGCTGCTCTTTCATGGGATCAGGCCACTCAATTGGTGATCGACGGCACCGCCGCCATGAACATCATGGGCGATTGGGCCGAGGGATACTTCAAGGCTCAGGGATGGACTCCTGACGTGGAGTTCGGTTGGGCTGCATCACCAGGTAGCGCCGGGTCATTCGACGCACTCTCGGACAGCTTCGGCCTGCCCAAAGACGCCCCCAATCGCGATGCAGTGGTCGCCTGGTTGACGGTGTGCGGTTCGAAAGAGGGGCAGGATGCATTCAATCCCATCAAGGGATCGATCCCAGCAAACACGGAAGGGGATCGTAGCTTATACGATGCATACCTGCAGTCGGCGATGGATGACTTTGCCTCTGACACCATCGTGCCAAGCTTGATGCACGGTGCTGCGGCTGCCCCCAGTTGGCAGCAAGATATCATTGACGCCGTCAACCTCTTCATAGCCGACCGAGACGTCGCTACTTTCCAGGACGCATTAGTTTCAGCTGCCGCTGAAGCGGGATTCTAGCTGAGTTCTTCTGGATGGGCGGTTCTACATTTTGAGGACCGCCCAATTTTTTTGTAGAATACACATCATGCGTATGCGTAAAGACCGAGCCATTGCATTCTTCATGATTTTGCCATCGTTGCTGGCAGTAGCAGTCTTTGTGTATGGTTTTATCGGTTGGAGTGTACGGTCCTCGGTTTCTGCCTGGGAAGGATTACTTCCAGATTACACATTCACCGGCCTTACGAACTACATCAACTTATTCAATAGCCCACGATTTCAAATTGACATACGGAACACGGTCATCTTCACGGTTCTATTTATTACAACTTGCCTGCTAGTTGGTCTTACCTTGGCAATTCTTCTAGATCAGCGAATTAAGGGAGAGGCTTTCTTCCGTAACATTTACTTGTTTCCAATGGCGGTATCATTCATTGTCACTGGTGTTGTTTGGCGATGGTTACTAAATCCCGCGACATCGGTGGATCGATTGAGTGGCATTAACCTCCTTTTCCATCAAGCGGGTTTGGACTTCCTTATCTCAAAATGGTACACCCATCCAACCTTTGGCATTGTAGCTATTGTGATTCCAGCAACTTGGCAAATGTGCGGTTTCACGATGGCTTTGTACCTCGCTGGCATCCGCAGTGTACCTGAGGAAATGAGGGAGGCTGCCCGTGTGGATGGGGCAAACGAGTTTGAGATCTACCGCCATATCGTGATGCCCATGCTTAGGGCTATTACATTGAGCGCAGTGATCATTCTAGGGCATACGTCTCTGAAGATTTTCGATCTGGTGATGGCGATTACGCAGGAGGGAGGACAGGGCTACTCGGCCGATGTACCTGCTCTTAACATGTGGTATACGACATTCCGAGCTCTTCGATTCGGTCAAGGGGCTGCGATCGCAATTATTATTCTGTTGTCCGTTGCTATCTTGATCGTACCTTACCTGATATACACGTTCCGCGCAGAGGTTGAGCAGTGATGCAATCCGCCATCCGGCCACTTCGATACATACCCCTTATTCTCGCCGCTGCATTCTTCTTGATGCCCATCTATGTTCTCCTCGTCACAGGATTCAAGAGCTTTCAAGAAGTCAACCTTGCGACGATGTGGCGCTTACCCTCAGGCATTTACCTCGATAACTTCACAGCTGCTTTCGAGAAGCTCTCCCCTAATTTTTTAAACAGCCTCAAACTCGCTGTGACTTCCACCATCCTATCGTCTCTCCTGGGTTCACTGAACGGTTACGTCCTTTCTAAGTGGAGATTCCGCGGCGCGGATTTGCTATTTACATTAGTGTTGTTTGGAATGTTTATCCCCTACCAAAGCATCCTTATTCCATTAGTCCGATTTATGCAATCCATCAACCTTTACGGCTCTGTGTGGGGACTGGTTCTCGTGCACGTCATCTATGGCATACCCATCACTACGCTCATCTTCCGCAACTATTTTGCGACTGTCCCTTCCGAAATCGTTGAGGCATCGCATATAGACGGCGCGGGCTTTTTTGGTATCTATAGACATATCATGCTGCCTTTAGCGGCTCCGGCATTTGTGGTGGTCATGATCTGGCAATTCACATCCATATGGAACGAGTTCCTCTTTGCCGTTACCCTTACCAGCCCACGGGCATGGCCAGTCACAGTTGCACTTCAGAATCTTGCAGGGAGTCAAATCGTGGAATGGAATGTGCAGATGGCTGGCGCATTCCTGGCAGCGCTGCCTACCCTGCTCGTCTATATCTTCCTCGGCCGATTCTTCATTCGAGGATTGATGGCCGGTGCCTTGAAATAGGACGAACTTACCAACGTCTTAACAAATTGGCTCATCCTGGAAACATTTTCGTGATGAGCACCTTTGATAGCCTTTGCGAAGAACTCAATACATGGTGACTCTGACGTCGAGTACGGATGGCGGTTATTAGGACGATTTCGGAGGTCCAGCGCGCCGATAATAGTCTAGTGCCAACTCTCTAGTCCAAGCCCGAATAACCCTAACTGAAGCTGACCTGCTTGCAGTAGGAGGATACGATGGAGCTAACGGTTCAAGAATTGATCGATGGTTGGAAAAAACGAGTCAATGAAAATCAAAAAACAAATTATGCTTTAGCTATCAAACACAACAGATACCATTATTGGATAGGTTTGCCTGCAACTATTTTTGCAACGATTGCAGGTGCAATACTACTCGCTGATGTAGATGAACAGAGGATCCGAACCGCAATTGGCATCGTTGGGATCATTGCAGCAATTTTTTGTGCTATTCTGACCTTTTATAGTCATGCAAAAAGGGCTGAGTATCATCGTTTTGCAGCATCTCGGTTTATTCATGTTAGGCGAGATCTGGAAATACTTGAGAGATTTGTACCTGAAAACAAGTCTGAGAGGGAACAGCGAACTCGTGAATTTGATGCGAGAATTTTATCGATAGAAGAAGATGCTCCAGCTATAAGTGTAAGGACAGTAATAAAAAAATGGCCTTGGATTCTACCGATTTTTGTTGGCGCTATCCTGCTGATTGTACTTCTTGTCATTGGCATAGCGTGGTTAGAGCGGATACCAACAGCCCGACAATCAGTAGTAGTCGGGATCAAAGAGTCCGTACAACAGGGCATAGAAACCTGGGAGTTTGATTCAAGGGATCCACTTTTAAAAGAACGAATTATCCTTGTCAATACGTTGATCAATGAGATAACCACTCAGAAAGTCATCACTTCACTTAATTATCTGAATGAGAAGGACAATGAGGCACCCATCACCATCTATCTATCCTCAACTGGTGGTTACACAAAAGATGCATATGCGATTTTACATGCCATCCAGGAATCTGAAGCTATTGTGAATACTGTAGCGCTAGGCGATTGCTTTTCAGCTTGTACAAAGATCCTCATGAGCGGAACTGGCGTTAGGAAAATCGCTCAAGACTCCCGTATGATGATACATACCCATGCATATCCATATGACGGCGATCCTTATTCAAATAATACAATCTTGTATGAACGAGAAAGGGAATTCTTCCGGAAAAACTCCGCTATTCCACTCGACTGGATTGGTAGAGAAGAGAAATTCTATTATTTAACTCCAGAGCAAGCCATTACATATCAACTTGTCGATGAAATTTTGAATGAATCATCTACTACACCATAGCAATGGACGAGGACTAAGCTAAGAGGGAAGTATAAGCCAATTCAACTTCATCGCAACTTATATTGAGTGACGACGATACTGCTAATTAGATTCCTAGAATGCTTGAATCTATCGACCGTTGAATTTCACAAAGTCGGTAGTTGACTCGGGTATAAAAACCTAGTATATTATATATACCCGTTGAGAGCGCTCCCAAAAACCCAACATCCACCAATAATTTTCGACGCAACGTATCAAAACAAGCGAAACTTCCTAAAATCATGTCTTGAATGGCTAAAACCGCTCTCATTTACGGCCGGAGATATGTGGTGGCGGATCCAACGCTTGAAGATATAGCCAAATTGGTAGGCGTCTCTCGTTCAACCGTCTCCAGGGTTGTGAACAACCACCCAAATGTAAGTGATGATGTCCGTAAGCGTGTCCTTGAGGCCATTCGAAGCACCGGGTATCATCCAAACATAGCTGCAAGAACGCTTGCCTCGCAGCGATCCGGGATGGTAGCCCTGGTCCTTCCCCATGAAGTGACTTCCATTTTCATAGATCCCTATTTCCCTCACCTCATTCAGGGAATTGCCCAAGCATGTAATCAATACGATTATTCACTGGGCCTATTCCTTGTCGGTTCAAAGGAAGATGAGGAAAAGATCATACCTCGAGTCTCAAGCACTGGGATGTTCGATGGGGTCATTGTACAATCTGGTCACCAATGGAACCCTATAATCGGTCGCCTGATCGCCTCTAAGATACCGCTTGTCGTAGCGGGTCGTCCATCCCAACCCATGAATGTCAGCTACATCGACGTTGATAATGTTAATGCTGCCTATAACGCAGTCAGCCATCTCATTCGTTTGGGATACCGCCGCATTGGTACTATCACAGGACCAACCGAGAGCGCTGCCGGAATCGATCGAATAGAAGGATATTCACGGGCATTAGCTGAGCGGAGACGAGGCTCTGATCCATCCTTGATTGTTGAAGGCGATTTCACTGAAGCAGGTGGTTATTACGCCATGAGAGAGTTGTTGTCCTCCAAACCGGATGCAATTTTTGCGGCTTCAGATATAATGGCGATTGGAGCAATGAGGGCAGTGCGAGAGGCAGGTTTTTCAGTGCCCGATGATATTGCCTTTGTTGGTTTTGACGATATTCCACAACAAAGCTCCCCCAATCCGACCTTAACGACCATTCGCCAACCGATTACTCAATTCAGCACAGCAATTGTGGAGATCTTGCTTGATCTGATTGAAAATGGGATCAACCCACCACGTCGAATCATCTTGGATACCGAGTTGATCATTCGTGAATCCTGTGGTGCATCCCACAGGGGTTTGGATAACCGTGTATGAGTCAGTTCATTTGGCCATCCTTGGGAGAAATCTCATAAACATGCTCTCATGTCGATATGGCCAGGAGGAGGTGACGCTCTATAGAAAACCTACAATAATGAATTTCCCGAATCCTTTGAATTACACAAATTAAGGAGAAAGAATAATGAAACGCCTAACCGCACTTCTAGCCATTCTGATGGCCATTAGCATCGTGCTTGGGGCTTGCACAACGGAAACCGAGACACCACCCCCAGAAGAAGCCGCCCCAACGGAAGAAATGGCCGCGCCCACGGAAGAAGTGGAAGTCGCACCGACAGAGGAAGAGGTTGTCGATCCGGGCGAGGTGGCTGCTGCTCTGCCCCGCAACGAAACCATATTCATCAATGGTATGCAGTGGGGTCCAGTGGTATGTTGGAATCCATACAACCAGAACTGCAACAATGCCCTGGCCATCGTCGAGGGGGCCCACGCCAACACCCTCATGTTCGAAACCCCGTACCTGTACAATATGCTCGATGGCCAGCAGTATCCCCTGCTCGCGGATGGTCCCTGGTCATGGAACGATGATCAGACCGAGATCACCTACAAGATCAAGGAAGCCGCAACGTGGAGCGATGGCACCCCGGTTACCGCGGAAGATGCCGCGTATACATGGGCCTCCCACCTTAAGTACAATACCGGTACTGGTGGATCCAACAAAGATTACATCGACACCGTTGAAGCCGTGGATGACAAGACGGTTGTGGTCAAGGCCAAACTGAAGGACGATGGCACAGCGGTCAATCCTCTGATCGTCAAGTCTTTCGTGAGCAGCAACTATATCATCCAGAAAGCATGGACCGAAAAACTGGAAGAGCGCACCGGTGGTGATGAAACGGAATTCGTGGCGGATACTGCGGAGGACGTTGTTTACTCCGGTCCCTATCACAGTTTCTACAATGATGATCAGAAGGTTATCCTCGTTCGCGATGACAACTACTGGGGTCAGGACGCCTCCATGTGGGGCAAGCTTCCGGCTCCGAAGTACGTCGCACATACGATCTTCGCCGATAACGCAGCCGGTTTCCTCGCTCTGAAAGCGGGCGAGGTAGATGTGAGCCAACAGTTCAACGCCAACATTCAAGATCTGTGGCTTGTCGATGGTCTTCCCATCTCCACCTACCTGCCGGATGCCCCCTATGGCATTGGCGCTAGCCTACCAACCGCCTTCTACAATCTGGAATCGCACGGTTTGGATCAGGTTGCAGTGCGCAAGGCCATTGCCATTGCGGTTGACTATCCCACCATCATTGCCAACGCCATGACCAACCAATCGGCTACCTTCGACCAGGTTCCGCGCTCACTTATGAACCCGACACCTGGTGAGCAGGCGATGTACGATCAGGCAGCCGTCGCAGACCTGCAGTGGGCGGGCAACGATATCGAAGGCGCCATCGCACTGCTCGACGAGGCCGGTATTGTTGATACCGATGGCGACGGCTGGCGTGAATACGAAGGTGAAAAGCTCAGCTATGTTGCCACCTGCCCCAACGGCTGGTCAGACTGGCAGGCCGCGATCGAAGTTGTGGCTGCCGCCGGAGCAGAGATCGGCATTGAAATCACGACCAACTTCCCCGAATGGTCCGTATATCAGACCGTCGTCACCAAATCGGATACACCTCTGGCCGAGGGCTATGACATCTTCATGATGTGGAGTAACGGTGCTGGCCCCACCGAGCCGTGGGGACGCGTCCGCAATTTACTCAGCTCTGAATACGTGGGGATGGCGGTTAACTGGAATGGCAACTGGGGTCAGTACAGCAATCCTGAGGTGGATGCCTTGATCCAGGCGATCCCCGGTGAAACCGACCCCGGCAAGCTGAATGAACTGTACACGGAATTGGTCGAAATCTACCTGACCGATGTTCCCTCATTCACGCTCATGTACCGTCCTGATTTGTTCCATGCTGTGAACGAGTCGGTTTGGACGAACTTCCCACACGCCGCTGACGGTACCGATCCGCCAGTCCCGCCGATGGTCTGTCATAGGGGTTATAGTATCGCGTGTCTCTATAACATAACGCTGGTTAACCCGTAACCGATGATCCATCAAAACAGCCATGTTCCGCTGACCCGGAACATGGCTGTTAAATGTATAATAGCGCGGAGGTGATGAGTTGAAAGGGTACGCAAGGTATTTCGGCGGAAAGGTGGTTTGGCTCTTAATTACCTTTGTTTGCGCATTCATACTGAATTTCACATTGCCCCGCTTGATGCCGGCTGATCCTGTGGCAGGCATCGTAGCAAGGCTTGCCCAGGGCATGCAAGATGCGAGCGGGGTTCAGGCGATTTATGAGCAATACACGGAATTGTTCGGATTAAATAAACCCATGCTCGAGCAATTTTTCATCTACGTAAGAAATGTGTTCCAGGGCGATCTCGGTTATTCAATCAGTCAATATCCCAGGGAGGTTTCGGACATTCTCGGTTCCGCGATCTGGTGGACCGTATGCTTACAGTTCCCGGCGATTATCGTCGGTTGGATAATCGGGAATACTCTTGGTGCGTTAGCAGCTTATATCAAAAAAGGCTACGACAAAGTCCTCATGCCCGTGAGTATTTTTGTGAGTAATATCCCCGCATTTGGAATGGCGGTTATTTTGTTGGTGATATTTGCAGTCAACCTGGATTGGTTCCCAACCTCGGGCGGATATGGGTACGACATGATTCCAAACCCCAGCTGGGAGTTCATGTGGTCCGTGATCGTCCATTATCAATTGCCATTCTGGTCGATCGTGTTGGTCGCGATTGGCGGTCAGGCGATTGGAATGCGCTCCATGTCCATCTATGAGTTGAATTCGGATTATGTAAAATACAGCCGCTTCCTGGGGATCAAAGACCGGAAGATCATCGGCTATGTATTTAGAAATGCCATGCTTCCGCAGGTAACCGGTTTGGCGTTAGCGATTGGCACCATGGTCAGCGGCGCGCTGGTGGCTGAGATTATCTTTAGCTATCCGGGGCTTGGAAATACAATCCTCACGGCTGTAATGGGCCAGGATTATCCACTCATTTCAGCAACCACATTGATCATCACGATCATGGTACTGATCGCGACCTTCGTCATTGAAATATTGTATGGCTTTATTGACCCGCGAATAAAAGCGGCGCAGATGGAATAGTTAGAGATGTTGTCATGAAACATATGTTGCAGCAGGTTTTTCGCTCTCCAAGGTTCCTTTTTGGTTTTAGCATTTTTATGGTCATTGTGTTGATCGCGATTATCTATCCGCTGCTCGTAAGGAGTGATCCTCTAGAAATCATCGGTCAAGGCACCTTCTTCCCACCTGGGATATATGTGAATGTTTATGACAGCATTGATTCCAATCAATACATCCTCAACTTGGATGATGCCGCTGATAATCGAATTGCCAGCAAGCTGGGCGACGAGGATCGCGTTGCCATGCAGGAATGGCTCTTAGCATATGGGATTCCTGAAAGTGAGATCGATATTAGCGACACCGAAAAACTGGTGGATCAGTGGGAGAATAATTATGACCCCAGTATCATGATCCCCGGGATGACGAATGCCCAACGGAATTACTATATCAGGCTCGATGAATCACTTGAAGGAATCCTATCAACTGAGGGCGCGATCATTGCAGAAAATAATGAAGAAACGGGCTCACTGGAGGAGAAAGATATCGTCGAACAGACTGATTATGTGAATGTCAACCAGGTTCCAAATGTACGGGTGTTACCGCTTGGAACCGATAATTTCGGCCGGGATATGCTGAAAGAGTTGATATCGGCGATCGGCACATCACTGTTGATTGGTCTTGTCGCGGGTCTTGTCGCAACATCAATCGGTTTGACATTAGGATTACTGGCGGGCTATATCGGAGGTTTGGCGGACGACACCATTATGTTCATCACAAATCTCTTTACAGTCATCCCTGGTTTTGTGTTGTTGATCCTGATTTCATTCAGTATTGGGCAGGAACGACGCGGTGCTTTTACGGTCGCAGTGGTAATCGGGCTTACCTCCTGGGTATGGACTGCCAGGGCAGTGCGAGCGCAGGTGATTTCATTGCGTCATCGCGACCATGTTAACCTGTCAAAGTTATCAGGGCACTCAATCTTTCGCATCATCCTCAGGGATATTCTGCCTTACATCGCTTCTTATGTCATTATGGCGCTGATCCTTCAGATTTCATTGGGGATCCTGGCGGAGGCCGGGTTGTCGATACTAGGATTGGGGCCCAAAACTACTGAAGTACCAACTTTGGGATTGATGATGAACTGGGCAATGATCTACCAGGCAGAAATCACTGGAAAATGGTGGGCGTACTTCCCCGTGATTCTAATCATAGCGATGATTGCCTTTTCTATGAACTTGATGAATACGGGTCTCGACCAGGTGTTCAACCCAGCTTTGAGGGAATAATGGATTGATATGTCAAGAGTCATATTAGAGGTCAAGGAACTAACAACAAAATATGTCACTCGGTTTAAGGAAAATATTTACGCAGTTGACCACGTTTCTCTGAAAGTTGAAGAAGGAAAGTCCTTGGGAATTTCGGGAGAATCTGGCTGCGGAAAGTCGACCCTCGCCCTGAGCCTGATGGGTTATTACTTCGCTCCACTGCACTATACGAGTGGAGAGATCATCATCGATGGACGTAATATTTCTGGAATGGATCCTGATGACGTTCGCAGATCGATATTGGGAACGGAGATTTCATATATCCCCCAATCGGCGATGAACGCACTCAACCCCACCCAGAAGGTCATTCGACTTATCGAGGATGTTATTCAAGCGCACGATCCTAAAGCAAATAGCAAGGAGATTTACGAACTCGCCAAAGAACGTTTTGAGATCTTGGGGCTTCCAGCGGAGGTACTACAAAAATACCCTGTTGAACTTTCGGGTGGTATGAAACAGCGCACCGTGATCGCAATTTCTGTGATCCTTTCTCCAAAAGTACTGATCGCAGATGAGCCTTCCTCCGCACTCGATGTGACTTCACAGAAAATGGTCATCAAGATGCTGCTGGATCTGATGGAAAAGGGATTCATCAAATCGATGATCTTCATCACGCATGAGCTTCCTCTACTTTACAACGTGACCGACGATATTATGGTTATGTATGCAGGGCAGATCGTGGAGAGGGGAACTGCAGAGGAAGCTGTGTTTGATCCACTCCATCCATATTCCAAAGGTCTCATGGGCTCGATCATTGTGCCTGAAAGTGGTTTGCGGGAGGTTGAACTGACTGCCATCCCTGGTGTACCACCTAATCTTAAAAACCCGCCAGACGGTTGCCGATTTGCCGAACGATGCAAATACGTTCAGCCAGAATGTAGGGCTCAATCTGTTGATCTTCGTGAAATTGAAGGTGACCGCGCTTACCGCTGTATATTTTCGGAAGAACAATTAAGAGAGGTTTATAAAAATGGCCGATGAAAATAATGTATGCCTGAGCGGAACAGGGCTTACCAAGATATATGGTTTTGGCCGGAACAGGTGTGTTGCTGTTGATCATGTGGATTTCGAGTTTTACGAGGGCGAAGTCGTCTCGATCGTGGGCGAATCGGGCAGCGGAAAGACCACTTTGGCGAAGATGCTCCTGGGATTGACCAGCGTCACTGAGGGTGAGATTTACTTCCAAGGGAAGTTGCGTGAAATCAGGACACAAAAGAAGAGAAAGGAATATTGGAGAAACATTCAGGCAATCTTTCAGGATCCCTACTGTTCATACAACACTTTCAGCAAGATCGATACTGTGTTTTTAGACTGTATCCATATGCTCGGTGGTAAAAAACTCCCGAGTGAGGAAAAAGTGGAGTTGATGACGGAGGCGTGCAGCTTTGTGAACTTGAAGTTCGAGGAATTAACCAACAAGTATCCTTTTGAGCTCTCCGGTGGACAAATGCAACGCTTAATGATCGCCCGTATCTTCTTGCTAAAGCCTAAGATCCTGCTGGCCGATGAACCAACTTCAATGATCGACGCCTGTTCTCGCGCGACAATCCTGGATATGTTAATGCAGCTGCGTGATGAAATCGGGATGACGATTATATTCATCACCCATGATATTGGCCTGGCGTACTACGTTTCCGACAGCGTATACATTATGGAACGGGGAAAATTCGTTGAAAGCGGATGCGCCGATGATGTAATCCTGCATCCAAAAGAGGCTTACACTCGACGGTTGATCAGTGATGTTCCAAAGATCTATGAAGAATGGGATCTTTCAACTGTGTAACGCAATCCTCTTAGGTTTGAATTCAAGCGAAGTAACGCAATACTCTGAATAATAAACTGGACACACCTTTGAGCATACTGCGTACTGCGAAGGGTACTTCAAAATTAAGCCTGATTCTCCTGGCCTATGTAGCTTTTATTGCACTGGGAATGCCAGATGGTTTATTGGGGATTGCCTGGCCTTCCATGCGAGCGGATTTTTCCATTCCGCTGGATTCCCTGGGAATATTGCTATTTGCCGCCGTTGCTGGATACATGACCTCCAGTTTTTTAAGCGGTACTTTGATAGCAAAGATGGGTGTTGGCAGTTTACTGGCTGTTAGTTGCGCCATGACCGGTTCTGCCCTTGTAGGCTATTCACTCGTTCCTTCCTGGTGGATGATGGTGATACTGGGAGTGTTGGCGGGCTTGGGAGCGGGCGCAATTGATGCCGGTCTCAACACCTACGCCGCATCGAATTTCAGCGAGGGTTTGATGCAATGGCTGCACGCCAGTTATGGGATTGGCGTGATGCTTGGCCCGATCATCATGACCATTGCATTGACGACACTGAATTCGTGGCGAGTGGGTTATCGCGTGGTGGGTGCGTTCCAATTTGCAATGGCGGCCTGCTTTGTGCTGACATTGCCGATGTGGAATCGAAAAACGCACTCCGCTGGGAGTGAAGAACCCAAGCGTCTGACCGACTACAAAACGCCAATGGGAGAAACGCTGCGCCAGCCGCGGGTGTGGTTGAGCGCGTTATTGTTTTTTATGTATGTCGGCGCTGAAATCTCACTCGGAACCTGGACCTACAGCCTGCTGATTGAGTCGCGCGGCATCAACCCAGCTGTGGCAGGACTATGGGTTGGCGGTTTTTGGGCGATCTTTACTGTTGGCCGAGTGGTCGCGGGCTTGTATGCAAATCGGGTAGGCGTCAATTACCTAGTGCAGAGCTGCCTGGTTGGGGCATTGCTGGGCGCGGTCTTACTGGTCTGGAATCCGTTCGAAGCGGCAAATCTGCTGGCGGTGGTTTTGATTGGCTTTTCAATCGCCCCTATCTTCCCGGCGTTGATGTCGGGCACCAGCGAGCGTGTGGGTGCGAATTTTGCAGCCAACACCATTGGCATGCAAATGACTGCGACTGGCCTGGGAGCGGCTGTTATTCCCGCTTTGTTGGGGGTCCTGGCACGCCAGTTTTCATTGGAGATTATCCCAATCTGTCTGATGATGGTTTTCTTGGGATTGTTTGGATTTTACCGACTGTCCATGACAACAAAGAAGATGCTTCTGGAAACTGAGCATGTCGACTAAGAACCTAACGAACCGGTTGTTAGGGTATCCGATTGATGCCCGTCTTCTGATTATCAATGCCGATGATTTTGGGATGTGCAATTCGGTGAATGAGGCTATCTTTGAAGTGTTGGAGGAAAGTATTGTTCGCTCCACCAGCCTGATGGTCCCATGTCCCTGGTCGTTACACGCCATGCATTTCCTCGCAGATCATCCCAAAATTCCATTCGGCGTTCACCTGACCGTTATCTCTGAATGGGTCGATTACCGTTGGGGACCAGTAACCCTCAAGGAAAAGGTGCCATCCCTGATTGATAAAACAGGGCATTTCTACAACTTTGAGGACATGCCTGAATTTCTGGCTCAAGTTAGGCTAGATCAACTGGAAATGGAATTCAGAGCACAGATCGAAGCCGTGCTTGCAGCCGGACTTAAACCTTCTCACCTGGACTGGCATGCTCTGCGAATCGGTAATAGAGACGATATATTTAATGTGATGCTGAGATTGGCAAAAGAGTACAGACTGGCGCTCCGAGTTGCAGGACGATCCTTGATCGAAAAACTGCAAAGCCAGAATCTCCCCACCAACGATTACGACTTTTTAGACAGCTACCTCCTTGATCCGGTCAATAAAGCCGCTCGTTATGCTAAGCTTTTGCGCGAGTTACCAACTGGTCTGAGCGAGTGGGCTGTTCATCCCGGTCTAGAAAATTCTGAGTTGTTGGCTATAGATCCTGATGGTAGTCGTATTCGCCAGACAGACTTTGATTTTTTTACCTCCCAAGAGGCAAAAGATATCGTCAGAGAAGAAGACATCAACCTTTTGGATTATCGAGCTTTACAGGATGTTTGGAGAGAAAGTTGAACTTATAGGAAAAACATGATGAAAATTCAATCTTTGGCAGGTGCCTGGGAATTTCGTCAGGTGGGCACAGAAGAGTGGCTGCCCGCGAACGTCCCTGGCTGTGTTCATACCGATTTACTGGCCTTGGGTCAAATCCCTGACCCATTTGTAGGCGACAACGAAAGGCGCATTCAGTGGGTAGCCGAAGCAGATTGGGAATATCGATATCAGTTTGACACTGAGGCTGAATTTTTACGCCAGCCACAAATCTGGCTAATCTGTGACGGGCTGGATACGCTGGCAACGGTCAGCTTGAATGGTCACGAGTTGGAGCGCACCGCAAATATGTTCCGTCAGTATCGCTGGGATGTGAAGACGCTGCTCAAAGCGGAGGAAAACGAACTGCACATCGCTTTTGACTCGCCCGTTCGATTTGCTACCGCACAACAAGCCATCCGCAGTATGCCGGGCGTTTCACATGCAATTCCGGGAGGGCCGTATTTGCGCAAAGCGCCCTGCCAATTTGGCTGGGATTGGGGCCCGCAACTGCCTCCCATCGGCATCTGGAAGGATATTCGGCTGGAGGGCTACCAAGGCGCTCGGATCGCAGAAGTCCATCTCAGGCAGCAGCACAGCGGGAGTCAGGTAACAGTCGAAGCACGTGTGGCCATTCATATCTGGGATGAAGCGCCATACTCGATAGTCATGCGCATCCTTGCGCCGGATGGGCAGGTCTTTGAAACTAGTGCTGAAGTTTCCCCGGGCAATGAGAACACGTTACGAGTAGATATTCCTGATCCGCAATTGTGGTGGCCGAATGGCTACGGCGCGCAGCCGATTCATCAGGTCACCGTCGAACTGCATGAAGCTGACACCGTGCTCGAACAGCGAGAATACCAGCTAGGCTTGCGCACCCTCGAACTGCGCCAGCAGCCAGATGAATGGGGACATTCGTTCACTTTCGTCGTAAACGGGCTACCCATTTTCGCCAAGGGCGCCAACTGGATCCCAGCGGATTCATTCCCTACCCGCATCTCGGAAGCCCAGTTGGAATGGCTGTTTCGGGCTGCCACGGAGGCGCACCAGAACATGCTGCGTGTGTGGGGCGGTGGATTCTACGAGGAAGATCGTTTTTACGACCTATGCGACCGTTATGGCATCCTCGTATGGCAAGATTTTATCTTTTCGTGCAGCGTTTATCCATTCAACGATCCCGATTATGTCGAAAATGTCCGCGTCGAGGTAGTCGAGAACATCCGCCGATTGCGCCATCGCGCCAGCCTGGCGCTGTGGTGCGGTAACAACGAAATGGAGTGGGGCTGGGCGGAATGGGGCTGGAAAGTCCCCGAGTACCAGGATCTGCAAGAGGCCTACGATGAGTTTTTCCACCACACGCTTCCCGCATGGTGCGCCGCCGAAGACCCCGACCGCGCTTATTGGCCTAGCTCGCCTTCGTCGGGTACCCCTTTTGAGGATCCCAATGGTCAGCAACAGGGCAATACGCATTACTGGGATGTCTGGCACATGCGCAAGCCATTCACCGAATACCGGGATCAATACCCGCGTTTCATGAGCGAGTTCGGCTTCCAGGCGCTGCCGCCAATGGCGACCATCCGCACCTACGCGGATGAATCCGACTGGAACATGACTTCTTATGTGATGGAGCAACACCAGAAACACGAGAGTGGTAACGCGCTGATAGTGGCGCAGATGCTCGATACGTTTCGCATGCCCAAGGATTTCGAAGCGCTTGTGTACCTGAGTTTGGTGCTCCAGGCTGAAGGCATCCGTTACGGCGTGGAACATTGGCGGCGTCATCCCCGGCGCGTCTCTGGCACGCTCTACTGGCAACTCAACGACTGCTGGCCGGTGGCCTCCTGGTCGAGCCTGGATTATTTTGGCCGCTGGAAAGCCCTGCACTACGCTGCGCGCCGCTTCTATGCGCCGCTATTGTTGTCCATCGAAGACAAGCCGACCGAACAGGATGTTTACATCACCAGCGATTTGCGCGAGACGTGGGAAGGCTCTGTGCACTGGTCGTTGGAAATGCTGGACGGGGTGGTGGTGGAGGCGGGCGAGGAGGCTGTGAAAGCCGCTCCCTTAGATGTAACACCCGTTTGCAACCTCGAGTTTTCTGATCACCTGAACGACGATTTGCGTAGGGAAGTGGTTTTCATCGCCGAACTCTGTCAGGACGGGAAGGTCCTGTCACGCCAAACGGCATTCTTTGTCCCCACCAAGCATCTTTCTTTGGCCAAACCGGCAATCTCAACGCAACTTCGCGTCGAACAGGAACATATTCACATTGAACTGACCTCCCAATCGCTGGCGCGCCTGGTGGAATGTACATTGGAAGGTGCTGATGTTGTTTTCAGCGACAATTATTTCGACCTACCCGCTGGTCGCACCGTTAGCATTTCTGCGCCGCTGCCCAACGGTTGGACGCCCGAACAGGCAAAGTCGGCGCTCAAAATTCGTTCAGTCTACGATTCGTATGCGCTTGGCGCAGCGACATAATCTTTAACCAGGATACCCAAGGAGTACACGATGTCTACTAACATCCAAACCATCATTTCCCAAATGACCCTCGAAGAGAAAGCCGCTCTCTGCACCGGCGCCAGTGCGTGGTCGACCACGCCTATCGAGAGACTTGGTGTCCCGGAAATGATCGTTTCGGACGGACCGCACGGAGTCCGCCGGGTGGCTGATGTCCAATCAATGATGCAAGATAGTTTACCCGCCACATGTTTCCCCACCGCTTCCTGTCTCGCCTCCACATGGGATGTGGATTTGCTCCACGAAATGGGCGAGGCACTGGCTGAGGAATGTATCGCCCTAAATGTAGACGTCATACTCGGCCCGGGTGCGAATATGAAGCGCTCCCCACTGGGTGGCCGTAACTTCGAGTATTACTCCGAAGATCCATACCTTGCTGGGGAAATGGCTGCCAGCCTGATCAATGGCATTCAAAGCCGGGGCGTAGGCACCTCACTCAAGCACTATGCCGTCAATAACCAGGAATTCCAACGTTTTTGTATCAGTGCAGAAGTAGACGAACGCACCCTGCGCGAAATCTACCTACCCGCTTTTGAAAAGGCTGTCAAACAAGCCAAACCCTGGACGGTGATGTGCGCATACAACAAACTCAACGGCGAGTACTGCTCGGAACATCAAACCCTGTTGATCGATATTCTCAAAAATGAATGGGGGTTCGAGGGACTGGTCGTCTCGGATTGGGGCGCAGTGCATGACCGCGTGGCTTCGCTCAAAGGCGGCGTTGACCTTGAAATGCCCGGTCCGCAGGAGCGCCGCGTAAATGCGGTTGTAGAAGAGGTTCGCTCCGGCAAACTGGATGAAGCCATCCTCGATGAATCTGTCCGCCGCATCCTGAACATCGTGTTCAAGGCCAAAGAGACGCCCAAAGACGGGACCTTCGATGTGGACGCGCATCATAAACTAGCCCACAAAGTAGCGGTCGAAGGGATGGTGCTGCTAAAAAACAACGGGCTGCTTCCGCTCAGCGGTCAGCAGCACATCGCAGTGATTGGCCGTTCAGCAGAGCATGCCCATTTCCAGGGAGGCGGTAGTTCGCACATTAACCCAACCAAGGTATCTGTCCCGTTCAATGAACTTGGAGACGAGGCCGGTGACGCTGAATTGACCTTCACCGAAGGCTATCCGGCTGATGACTCATTCCAGCAAGACATGATTGATCAGGCTGTGACACATGCTCAGTCTGCCGATGTGGCCGTGCTCTACATCGCGCTACCCAGCTTCAAGGAATCCGAAGGTTACGACCGCTCCGATCTCGACTTGACGGAACAGCAGGTTGCGTTGATCAAGGCTGTCGCCAAAGTTCAACCCAAAACCGTCGTCGTTCTCAACAATGGCGCTCCAGTGGTAATGAGCGACTGGATCGATGACGTTGCAGCCGTGCTCGAAGGTTGGATGATGGGACAAGCGGGCGGTGCGGCGATTGCCGATGTTTTATTCGGTAAGGTCAACCCGAGTGGCAAACTGGCTGAAACCTTCCCGATCAAACTTTCCGATACGCCCGCGCATCTCAATTGGCCAGGCGGCGCAGGAGAAGTGCGTTACGGCGAAGGCTTGTTCATAGGATATCGCTATTACGACGCCAAGCAGATGCCCGTCCTGTTCCCCTTTGGCTATGGGTTGAGTTACACCAATTTTGATTACACTAACGCGAAAGTGTCGTCAAAAACCTTCAAGGATGTTGAGGGCGTGACAGTAACGGTGGATGTCACCAACACGGGTACATTTGCAGGTAAGGAAATTGTCCAGGTGTACGTCCACGACCATGCATCCGGATTGGTCCGGCCTCAGAAGGAGCTGAAAGGTTTCGCGAAGGTAGAACTCCAGCCGGGTGAGACCAAATCCGTCTCCATCCAACTCGATTTTCGCGCTTTTGCCTACTACCACCCCGAATACAAACGGTGGATTACCGAAGACGGGGACTTCGACATTCTGATTGCAGCTTCCGCTGAGGATATTCGCCAGACCTTGACGGTGACGCTCGAATCGACCCTGAGTCTGCCCTGCATTCTCGATAAGGAATCCACCATCCGTGAGTGGATGGACGACCCGCGTGGGAAAGTTGTCTTTGAACCCTTATATGCCCAAATTGAAGCGATGAGCCGCGAAATGTTCGGTGACGGTGATGAAGGCGAGGGAGATATGGCCATCATCGGCATGGACATCATGGAAGGATTGAAGGATATGCCGGTGGTAAGCTTGTTGCTGTGGCAACAGGACGCGTTGCCCATGCCCGCCGATGAAATCGTAGACGGATTGCTGAGTCAAGTGCACAGCGACGAAGCATAGTACTTTTATAAGATTCTCTGGTCCTGGTTTAAATGGTGTTGGGGAGTAGCCTCATATAAGGAGGAATGGATCCTCTTCCTCTATATTGGGGTTGTGGAACACACGCAACGACCTGTAAGGTTGGTGTTTTTAAAAGGGAATAAGCTAATCACTTACCATTTCAGGGAACAACTTTGATCTGGATGGTGTCATTTCTAACCATGTTTCAGGAGCGCCTATGAATCCATGGTCAACGGGGAATATCACTACCCATGGAACAAAACTTCATTATTATCGTGGCGGTGAATCAAAACCACCCATTGTATTGGCGCATGGCATAACCGATGATGGGCTGTGCTGGTCACCTGTTGCTGAGGTGTTGTCAGGTGAGTATGAGGTCATCATGGTGGATCTGCGCGGGCATGGGAAGTCAGAGGCTCCCGAAGAGGACTACGACCTGGTCACCATGGCTACAGAATTGTCAGGGCTGATAACTGGTTTAGGTTTGGAAAACCCAGTCGTAATGGGCCATTCATTAGGCGCAGTAACTGCGATGACCTTGGCCGGCTTCTCTCCAGATTTACCACTAGCCATTATCCTGGAAGATCCACCGGCATTTTGGCGTACTCACCCACCCTCTCAAGAAGAAGTTGATTTTCGGGATGAGATGCGCATGTGGTTCAATGATTTGAAACGCAAAACCCGGGATGAGCTACTCGAAATTGCCCGCTCGGAGAATCCGGTCTGGCCAGAAGCCGAGTTAAGCCCATGGGCAGACTCAAAGCATCGATTCAGTCTTAAAATCACCGAAATGATTGACCTTCAGGAGACAGTCCCAACAGATTTCCATACGCTTTTGGGTCAGATCACTTGCCCGGTACTGCTCATCACCGGTGATCCGGAGCTGGGAGCCATCGTGACAGATGAAGATGTGGCGGAATTACAAGAATTCGTGCCCCATCTCCAGAGGGTGCACATCCCCGGTACAGGGCACAATATTCGGCGCGAGCAATATTCCCAGTATTTGGAAACATTACAGAAGTTTCTGAATCAAGTAAGGATGTAAATATGAGATGAATTTACTTTGACTTCAGGTCTTTATGAACCTTGGGTTATCCAGATTGACCGTGTTTTTATAAGCTTTTGATTATATGCAACGACAATACAAAATCTCACCTAGAAGGAATCATCCATGACCAGCACCATATTATATGGCTCACCCCGGCAGGCTCAGCTCAAACCTGAGGAAACTCTACCCGCTAAACTGGATCTCATCCTCAAAAAGCTTAATATCCGCGAACGGGTAAAGGATGAACTCGTCGCCATCAAATTGCATGTCGGTAATAATATCGGTTATTCCGTCATTCATCCTGTTTTCGTGCGGAAAATCGTCCAAGCCGTCAAGGACGGCGGTGGAAAACCATTCGTGTGCGATGTGGAGTGGGATACGGTCAGTGCAGCAGAACGAGGCTACACCCCTGAAGTTCTAGGATGTCGGGTCTACCCTGTCGGAGGTCCAAAGGGGAAGTATTTCTACACGTACGAACGAAAATTCAAGAATATGACGGAGTGGAAGGTGGCTGGCATGATCAAGGATGCCAGCTTTCTGATCAATTTTGCCCATGCCAAAGGGCATCCAAGTTGCAGCTATGGTGGCGCTTTTAAAAATATCGCACTGGGCTGTATGGTCGGACCAACCCGTTCTGCCATGCACGATACCTGCCATCACGATCCCTACTGGTTCCCGGAAAAAACAACCAGCAAGGATGATTACAAGAAAATCATTGCCTCATGCCCACATAAAGCCATTGCCGAGGATAAAGAAAGCCCAGGAGACCTTCACCTCCACGTCGAACCCTGCAACCAATGTGGACGCTGCCTTGAGGTTGCCCCACCAGGAAGCTGGAAGATCGATCCTGTCAATTTTCTCGTTTTCCAGGAGGCCTGCGCGAATAGTGTGGATATTACGCTTTCCACATTCGAGCCGGGTAAACATACCCATCTGGTGCTGGCCACCCATATGACTCCGGTTTGTGATTGTTTTGGCTTTACCGGTATGCCGGTCTTCCCTGATGCGGGAATCTTCGGCTCTGATGATATCGTTGCGCTGGATCAGGCCGTATTGGACGTAATCGGCGAGATGCAGCTGATCGAAGAAAATATTCCTACCAGCATGGAGGTCTTCACTCGCGAGGGACATCCACTCCAATGGATACATGGTCCTCTCAAAGACCCATACAAAGTCGTTGAATATGGCGTTGCCTTGGGACTCGGCAGCCGGGAATACAAATTGGAAGACGTTTATCCCGTCAAAGAAGATGCCATCGGGTCAATGGGGTACATTCCGGCATAGTAGTAATCTGAATTTGGTAGGATCGACGATCTCCGCAGTGTTGCCAACCTATTATTTCTCGAGACCTAGTGAAGGAATCGATGATGATTGACTATAGAGCAAAACCCTTTGAACTGAACGATTCCGATATCCGCTGGGTGCAGCAAACCCTGTCAGGGATGGATTTGGAAACCAAGGTCGGCCAGTTATTTTGCTTGGTCGTCGTTAGCCCAGACCCTAACGATATTCTGGAAGAAACTCGTCAGGCTGGCGTCAAGCCCTGTGGATATATGGCCCGTCCTTTCCCTAGTGTGGAGGTCCAGAACCTCTACCGTACCTTACAGGAGCAGGCTGACATTCCGCTTCTACTAGCTGCCAACTTGGAACGCGGGGGGGATGGCATCGCACTAGACGGCACCACCTTCGGAAGCCAGATGCAAATTGCTGCAACCGACGATGATACTCTGGCCTACCGTCTGGGACTGATTGCAGGACGAGAAGGTCGTGCTGTGGGCTGCAACTGGACCTTCTCGCCGGTCATCGATATCGACTACAACTACCACAATCCCATCACCAATACACGTACCTACGGTTCGGATCCAGAACGGGTTTTACGGATGGCGTGTGCCTTTATGAAAGGGATCCAGGAAAACGGTATCGCGGTGTCGATCAAACACTGGCCTGGTGATGGTGTTGATGGACGCGACCAGCATCTCGTGACCAGCGTGAATAGCCTTTCGGTCGAGGAATGGGATGCAACTTTTGGGATGGTCTATGGAGGCATGATTGATGCCGGTGCAGAAACCGTCATGGCAGGCCACATTATGCAACCTGCTTACTCACAAAAATTGAAGCCTGGCATCCGGGATACAGAAATTATGCCGGCCTCGCTCGCCCCAGAATTGAATATTACTCTCTTGCGCGAACAACTTGACTTCAACGGGCTGGTTGTGACCGATGCTACCCCAATGGCCGGAATGACTGCTGCAATGCCGCGAGAGAAAGCGGTACCCTATTGCATTGCCGCAGGGTGTGATATTTTCCTGTTTTCAATGAACCTGGAACAGGATTATGGCTTCATGTTGAAAGGTGTCCAAGATGGCACACTTTCAATGGAACGGCTGGATGATGCCGTGAGAAATATCCTGGCATTCAAAGCTTCCATGAAGTTACATCATCAAAAAGCCGAAGGAACCCTCGTCCCAGATGAATCGATCCTTTCCGTGCTGAATAATCCCGAGCATCGCGCCTGGGCCAAAGAATGCGCTGATAAGGCCGTGACCCTGGTCAAAGATACCCAGAACCTGCTGCCCCTGACCGTCGACCAGCATAAACGGATTCTGCTCTACGTTCTGGGCGATAAAGGCGGCTACATGGATGAAGGGGGAGGAATCAACGAGACATTCATCAAGCTACTCACAGACGAAGGTTTTGAGATTGAGAAGTTCGACTACGGGCAATTAGAGGGGATGAATATGTGGGCTAGCAGTATGTTTAGGGATCCCCTGAGTCAGTTGCAGAATTATGACCTGGTGCTGTATTTCGCCAGTTTGAAAACAGCTAGCAATCAGACCACCGTGCGCATTGATTGGGCACAGCCTATGGGTATCGACGTGCCTAAATTTGTCCACGATATTCCCACTGCGTTTGTTTCAGTGGATAACCCCTATCATCTCCAAGATGTGCCTATGGTTAAAACCTTCATCAATGGTTATACCTCTAGCGCACATATCGTCGAAGCTGTAGTAGAAAAATTACTAGGTAAGTCACCATTCAAAGGTATCAATCCCGTCGATCCATTCTGTGGTTATTGGGATTCGAAGCTGTAAATCTGAATATCTCACTGCCACTATTGAAAAACATGCTAATAACCTGAAGATAAGATTGGATCAAGCTCCTAACCAGAGAAAAGACAATTCCAATGAGCACCAGCGTTACTCTGGAATCTAATCAAAAAGGAAATGAAAAACGCTATAAGAAGAATACCAAGTGGTATATCTTGGGATTGATTGTGATAACCAACATAACCCTTGTGGCAATTCCTAACATGGGGATGTCTGTGCTGGCTAAAGAAATCGCCCAAGATTTGGGTCTTTCCTTGGTACAAGTAGGCATTGTCTGGGGAGTTGGTTCTGTGCCAGGAATTGTTACAGGGCTATTTGCAGGTGCAATCGGCGACAAGGTTGGGCCAAAGAGGATTTTAATCGTTGGCAGCCTACTGACAGGCTTAGTAGGTGCGGCTCGTGGCCTCGCACCTAATTTTGTAACCATGGTGGTTACTGCTATTTTACTCGGCGCCCTAATCCCGTTTATTATCATGAATGGGGTCAAGACAATTGGTCTATGGTTTCCATCTCGACAATTAGGACAAGCCAATGGCCTTTCATGTATGGGGATGGCTTTCGGGTTTCTCATCGGTTCAATGATGAGTGCTACATTGTTATCCCCTCTGTTGGGAGGCTGGCGGCAGGTTATGATTTTCTATGGGGTTATAGGTGCTTTTTTGTGTGTCCCCTGGATTTTTGTCCCGTCATCTCCGCGCAGGCAATCTGCGGCTGATGAGGGGAATATATCTATTCACAAGGCAATTACCCATGTCGCTGGCGTAAAGAACATTTGGCTTCTTGGCATGACACTCTTTGGTGTAAGTGGTTGTATTCAGGGATTATTAGGATATCTACCGATTTATCTGCGCTCAATTGGCTGGGACGCATTATATGCAGATGGGGCTTTATCTGCATTTCATACCGCTAGCATGATTTTTGTGTTACCCATTGCCTGGCGATCTGACCGTCTGGGTTCCAGAAAACGCATATTACTTATTGCCGGTTCGATGATTATAGCTGGGACTGGCCTACTCAGTGTTGCTAGAGGTTTAACAATATGGGGTGCTGTAATCATAACCGGCATGGTTCGAGACGCTTTTATGGCCATTTCATTAACTATGGTAATTGAAACCGAAGGAATTGGTCCTGTTTATGCCGGAACAGCATCAGGTTTAGTGGTTGCCATCAGTGGTGTTGGGAGTTTCCTTGCACCACCGCTTGGAAATAGTTTTGCTGAATACAATCCAGCTGCCCCTTTCACTTTTTGGGCTTTGTTAGCGTTTTTCGGAGTGATTTGCCTCTCACAAGTAAGCAAACCTAACATGTTGAAACCGGCATCATGAACCAGTGTATTGATGCATTTCTACAACACAGAGTTCTCTAATATTTCTGAAATTCACCATACACTAATCTCTAACCTGGTGAATCGCGGATGGACAATGTTTGCGATCGTAAATACGTCAAACCAGAATAACTGAAAGGGTTCAAAGTGATTTTCATTGAAATGATAAGCAATCACCAGGTAGGCTTCAGCCGTTCGTTTATCGAAGAACCATGCTAAACCCAGCTTTATGCCAGTCAACCTACTGCCTATGTTTTTATCTACGACGATGAAAGTGGACATTACTGCGATTATGTTATCTGGATAGAGGAAACGGTCCCGCATGAGCTGTTCGGCCAAAACTAGGATAGCCACACTGGAAAGGACAACGCAAACGTGTACCCGAAACAGCTGGTGATGGAAACGGGGATTGCTACCATCACTATATGAACAGGAGTCATTATGCGCTACGGGTATTTTAACGATGAAAGTCGCGAGTATGTGATCACGCGGCCTGATACCCCCCTACCTTGGATCAACTATCTGGGTAGCGAGGCATATTTCGGCATCATCTCCAACACCGCAGGTGGATACTCGTTCTATAAAGACGCAAGACTTCGACGTCTGACTCGCTATCGTCTCAACAATGTGCCACTGGATTCAGGTGGGCGCTATATCTACCTGCGCGATGATGATGCACCCTCAAACCGGTCCGATCCCAACTTCTGGTCGCCGACCTGGCAACCGTCAAGGATTCCACTGGACGAATATGAATGTCGTCACGGGCTGGGGTATACAACCATCCGCTCTCGACGGAAAGATATTGAAGCTCAAATCCGCTACTTCGTGCCGCTTGGTGAGAGCCTGGAAATCTGGGAATTGACCATCACCAACCACCGCGATCAATCAATTAATTTATCCGCTTTTTTAGCGATCGAGTTCTGTTTGTGGGATGCCCTGGATGATGCTACCAACTTTCAACGGAACCTATCTCTTGCTGAAGTTGAGGTTGACGATGGTGTGATCTATCACAAGACCGAATATCGCGAGCGCCGTAACCACTTTGCGTACTTGGCATGTTCTGAGGAAGTGGCAGGATTCGATACGCAGCGAGAAGCCTTTCTGGGAGCTTATCGAGGATGGGAATCACCCGCGGCTGTGGAAGCAGGCCAATTGTCGAACTCGATGGCTTCTGGATGGCAACCGATCGGCGCGCAGCACATCAAGATCCATTTGGATGCTGGACAGCAGAAAGAGATCATTTTCATTCTTGGATACCATGAGAATTCGCAAGATGAGAAGTTCGATCCTCCTGAATCTCAAAGGCTGAACAAACGGACTGTGAAACCAGTTATCGCCCGTTATGTGCAAGTTGAGGAAGTGGAGCGCGCATTCCAAGCGCTACGGACTTATTGGGATGAGTTACTAGATTTGCTCCAAGTATCCACCCCCGATGCTCACACGAATCGCTTGGTGAACCTCTGGAATGTCTACCAGGTGATGGTAACATTCAATCTCTCCCGATCCGCCTCGTATTTTGAGTCAGGCATCGGTCGTGGGATAGGCTTCCGCGACTCCAATCAGGATCTACTCGGCTTCCTCCACCTGATTCCCGAGCGAGCCCGCGAGCGCATCCTCGATCTGGCAGCTACTCAACTCCCCTCCGGGGGTGCATACCACCAATACCAGCCATTAACGAAACGCGGCAACGATGATATTGGCAGCAACTTCAACGATGATCCGCTCTGGCTCGTACTGTCTACCTCCGCATATATTAAGGAGACAGATGATTGGAGTATTCTCGATGAAGCCGTACCTTATGACAATAAACCCGGTACGGAAGAGCCACTATTTGATCACCTTGAACGCTCGATTGGATACACGCTCGACCGCTTAGGTCCGCATCGGCTTCCACTCATTGGACGAGCAGACTGGAACGACTGTCTGAACCTCAACTGCTTTTCCGACACACCCGGCCAATCATTCCAAACCACCACGAACAAGGATGGTAACGTTGCCGAAAGCGTCTTCATCGCCGGGATGTTCATCCTGGCTGCCAACGAGATGGCAGACATCGCCAGACGACGTCAGCTTAATGAGCAGGCGGAAGCGTTCAGTAGAGCTGCCCAAGAAATGGAGGAAGCCCTTTGGTCTGCAGGATGGGATGGTGATTGGTTCCGCCGGGCCTACGATGATTTCGGAAATCCTATCGGTTCGAAACAGTGCGAGGAGGGAAAAATTTTTATCGAGCCGCAAGGAATGTGTATCATGGCAGGACTTGGACTTGAAAATGGCCGTGCGATGCAGGCTCTGGATTCGGTTGCAGAACGATTAGCCACACCACACGGCATCCTCCTACACCAACCGGCTTATAGCCGCTACTACCTCCATCTGGGTGAGATCTCATCATACCCAGCGGGCTATAAAGAGAATGCAGGCGTCTTCTGCCATACGAACCCGTGGATCATGATCGCTGAAGCCCGTGTTGGGCGCGGCAATAATGCATTCGATTACTATCTGCGTATCAATCCCTCAGTGCGTGAAGAAATCAGCGATGTACACAAGTGTGAACCTTACGTCTACGCACAGATGATCGCCGGTCACGATACACCCATGCATGGTGAGGCCAAGAACTCCTGGTTAACAGGAACAGCAGCCTGGAATTACGTCGCCATTACACAATGGATCCTAGGGATTCGTCCTACATATGATGGGCTGGCTATAGAGCCCGTGATTCCAACAGAATGGGAAGGTTTTAAAGCAGTCCGCAGATTTAGAGGAACTCGGTACACCATCCATGTTGAACGTCATAGTCCAGGAAATGAAATTAGGCTTGAGGTGAATGGAATGCCTATTGACGGCAGCATTATTCCGACACCTCCAACTGGAACTGAAGAGGTCGATGTAATCGTGAAGCTGGGGTGAAACCTGGATCCAGATACCGCTTGCAATTGTTTCCATCCTCCAACAACTGCGGATGCGTTTAAAGTTAAAATACTCAACGATCCCTTGCATCATTCGCCAATCCATAAAGCCACAAGATTTACTCAAACTCGGTTACATCTCTGATGATCTTTAACCTAGAATAAGTTGATCAAGAAGCATTGTATCGTTTTCACCCTCGACGCGGAGAGTGGAATGAAACCTGGTTCGACCGAGGACAATGATCGGATCCAGTCGGGAACCTTAGAAAATCAAATTCCAAAGGGGAGGAAATCGTATGCAGCTCGGATATTTCGACGAAGAGAATCGCGAATACATCATTACAAATCCACGTACGCCGGTTAAGTGGATTAATTACATAGGCACACGCGATTTCGGTGGTTTCGTAGACCACACGGGCGGTGCTCTGATTTGCGAGGATGATCCTACCTTCAACCGCATCACCAAGTACATCCAACAGATGCCTTCCTCGGAGTTTAAAGGCGAAACGCTTTATTTACGGCTTCATAATGATGACGGCTATCTTATATTCTCACCGTTCTTCGTCCCAACCCTTGCTCCTCTCGATCGCTTTGAGTGCCATATCGGACTCGGCTACAGCCAAATCCTCTCGGAATTCATGGGATTGCAGACTGAGGTCACCGTTTTCGTCCCAATCGGCGAGAAGCGCGAGATTCGCGACATCCAGGTCACGAATATTTCCGAAAGCCCCATCAAGGTTGATGTCATCCCTCTTGTCGAATACACTCATCCTGACGCCCTGATGCAGTTCATCAACGCCGATTGGGTACCACAGACCATGCAGAGCCGAATGGTTAAAGACGGGAACTTTACCATTCTAGTGCAGTATCCATTTATGTATCGAGACACGAAAATCAATTTTCTGACCTCAAACGTTCCGGCTTCCTCATTTGAAACTGACCGCAAGAAGTTCCTTGGTGATAACGAGTATGGAACTTTCCGCGCCCCTCTCAGCCTGTTCCAACCAGAATTAACCAACTCATTGGCGTTACGAGGGGATAACATCGCAGCGTTGCTGCATCCATTAGGAGTCCTCCGTCCCAGTGATTCACAACGTCTTATCGTTCAGCTCGGGCAAGATACCAGCGTTGAAGCGGCTCATGAAGGTATCTCGAAATTTCGAAAGCCAGAAATGGTAGATGCGGCTCTTCAGGAGATCAGATCCTTTTGGGATGAGTACCTATCTAAGATACAGGTCGAAACCCCTGACGAAAACATGAACACCATGCTAAATGTCTTCAATCCATACCAGTGCTACATCACCAAAACCTGGTCACGTTACCTTTCCTACTACCAACTTGGCCTAGGCTCTAGAGGTATTGGTTTCCGAGATTCATCCCAAGATGTGTTAGCCGTTTTCGCCTCCATACCAGAGGATGGTAAAGATTTCCTGCGACTGCTCCTCTCATTCCAGAAGCGAGACGGTTCGGCCATGCACCAATTCAATCCATTGACGTTAGAAGGTACTGAAGGCCATTCTTTGGAAAGGGAAGACCGTCCACACTATTTCAGTGATGATCATCTCTGGGGCATCCTGGCCGCAACCGCGTATTTGAAAGAAACAGGCGACATGAACTTTCTGGATGAGGTCGTTCCATTTTATGAAAAGAGTGCACAAGGAGAGATCATCGAAAGGGGAACCGTGCTTGAACATTTGAAACGCGGGTTGGACTTTACCCGGAAGGACACTGGTCAACATGGCCTACCACTGCTCGGCTTCGCGGATTGGAATGATACGGTTAACCTGCAGGCCGGAGCAGAATCACTTTTCACCGCTAATCTCTACGGCAAGGCATTGGCCGAGATGATTCAACTCTTTGACTATCTCAATGATGAGGAAGCGTCCGCTGAGTATCGCGGTGCTTATGAAGAGATGAAGGCCTTCTTTGAAAAGGACGCTTGGGATGGAAATTGGTATATTCGATATTTCGATGCCGACGGGACTCCGCTTGGTTCGTCGAAANNAATCGTGGGCGGTGATATCGGGTTTTGCTTCCCCTGAACGGAGTCGTGAAGCGATGGATTGGGTTTACGAGAGGTTGAACACGAAGTATGGCATTAAGCTGAGTGCGCCGGGATTTGATGGGTTCGATCCAAACATTGGTGGTATCACCACTTATCCACCCGGCGCGAAGGAAAATGGGGGTATTTTCCTCCACCCTAACCCATGGGCAGTCATCGCTGAAACAATCCTGGGAAATGGAGATCGGGCATTCGAGTATTATGCTCAAATCAACCCGACGACCAAGAACGAGAAGATCGAATTGTATGAGTGTGAGCCATACGTGTACGCTCAAAACATCCTCGGGGATGAACATCCTCAGTTCGGGCTGGGCCGCAACTCCTGGCTATCAGGCACAGCTTCGTGGTGTTATCAGGCTGGGACACAGTGGATTCTTGGAATCCGTCCTGAATATGAAGGCTTGCGCATTGATCCCTGCATCCCATCAGTATGGAGCCACTTCTCCATGAAACGCATATTCAGGGGAAAAAGGCTGCAAATCACGATCCACAACCCGAAGAATGTTTGCACGGGAGTTGTCAAAATGAATGTGGATGGGAAGATGGTTACGGGAAATGTAATCTCACAGGATTTGCTTGAAGATGAGATGCATATCGAAGCCTGGCTGGGGTCTTCATAGAGTGATGACAAGTATGTGACTTCATGCGAAATCTTCCATATTGACAATGAATGTTCATCTAAAAATGGGAATCGTATACGATGCGTGGGGGTCCTTCAAACTACTAAACAGCCATGACGCCCAAATGGATCGGTTCAATTTAAAGACCACATAAGGTGAACGAGATCCTGTTGTTTTTTATTGAGTTCTGGAGATGGATAATAAGCGGTGAGGACACTCAGAATATGAGCGAGTCGTTCGCAATTAATGAAATACGTACGATCAGGAATTAAGCACCATATCAATTTTCGCCTTCACCCTCCTGCACTTGTCTAGCAACCAGGTTCTTGCATAGTTCAACACCGGTCACAGCGTCAGTGGTCCAATGATCCGCAAGTACGTACTGACATACCTCCTCGCTGAGCTGTCCCCCTCCGATAATAATGGGACCTTTATACCCACGTGACCGTAGCAGAGCAATCGTCTCACGCATGGAATCGTAGGAACTTGTGAGCAGACCAGAGAGACCCACGATGTGGGGCTGCACCTGAGCGGCATGATTGGCAAAGGTCGCGGGCGTCACGTCTACTCCGAGATCGTGGACTACAAAATTGTGGCAGCTCAGGAGGATGTTTACGATGTTCTTGCCCAGATCGTGGATGTCGCCCGCGACGGTACCCAGCAGAACGCGTCCTGAGGCCTGACCCGAAACCTGGCTTTCTACGTAGGGCATAATTAGTTCCATCACCTGGCTGAAGATCTCACCGGCCATAATCAGCCCAGCGAGGTAATACTCGTGTCGTTCATAACGCTCACCTACTCTTCGCATCCCTTCTTGACAGTCCTCGATGAGCAATAATGAATCATCCCCGGCATCCAATCGTTGACGTACAAGAGTTAGTGCCGTTTCCTCTTGGAGATCGGCGATGGCTTCTATCAGTTCAATCCGTGTATCTGGTTTATTCATGTTAAATAACTATCCTTCAGGGGATGCCTATGGTGGCGGTGAATCGAAGATGGTCACCTGAGCAAATGAACCAACCCCAACTGACAGGCTGGTCATCAAAGTCATAGAATAGATGCTCAAGGCGGAATGCAGGGGCGCCGGTTTCTGATTGGAGCGGTATGGCTTCTTCTTCGGTGAGCAAGGTAGCCTCAATGGTAAGATCCCCCCGCTTCAGATCTGATTCTCCTCCTCCATTGAAAAGGCCTCGAAGTGCGGTAACCTCCATTTCCGCTTCGACAATGGGACGTACTGGATCGTAGATCACGTGTTCGCGGTGAAGCAGCATGGGATCCTCGCCCTGGAAGATCAAACGCCTAATAAAGACTGTCCTGTCCCCGATCTCGATTGCTAACTTGCGAGCTGTGCGATCCGTCGCTGAGGTTATGCGTGCCTCCAAAAGCTTAACCGTGGACTGGCCTTCACGGAAGAGCTGCTGCAATCGATCCAGATCGAAGGTAGCAGTGCCCAATTCAAGTGGTTTGACAAAGGTGCCACGGCCTTGTTCGGCCGTCACTACCCCACGGTTAGTGAGGATGTTGATGACTCGGCGCACAGTCATTGGACTGACGCCATAGTGCTTGCAAAGCTGAGCTTCAGAGGGAAGACGGTCGCCTGGACGGAACATACCGGCGGCGATTTGTCCAAGTAGGATTCGTACCAATTGAGCGTATGCCGGTTCGTATGAATCACGATCAATAGCATCGATTGGATCGTCCGACAATGTATCACCCTACATAACTTCTCTATATAACTATATAAAACCCAATTCATGTTGTCAAATGGGAGGATTTTCACAAATTTGACTACTTCCCTATATATGTATATAATTGGGTCGATACGGATCACGGACCTCCGAATGGCGTTTGATAGGCCACATCCGAGCAAGGTTGGGCAAATCAAGGTCATCGCCTGCGCAACGGTGATTGAGGAGATGTCATCGCACCTTCCACCGAGCGCAGATACTTGCGTTCTAGACTTCGGTCTGCATATTAACCCCGAAGCCTTGAGGCAGACCCTCCAAGAAACGATTGACTCCTCTGCAAATTCAGCCGAAGCTATTCTCCTGGGCTATGGGCTATGTTCCCAGGCGGTCGTTGGGTTGCGCGCCAATGGTTGTACATTGGTGGTGCCTAAAGTTGACGATTGTATCGCGATCTTTTTAGGCTCGGAGAAGGCATACAAGGCACAGACCCGCGCTGAGCCCGGCACTTACTACATGACCAAGGGCTGGATCGAAGCCGGCGACAGCCCATTTGGCGAGTTTGACTGCATGGTCGAGCGTTACGGCGAGGAAAAGGCCCGATATCTGATGGGCAAGCTCCTCAAGAACTACACTCGCCTGGCGCTCATCAACACTGGCGAATATGAATTAGAACGCTACCGCGAATATTGTCGACATGTAGCAAAGCGCTTCGATTTACGCTTCGAAGAGATCCCTGGAACCAACACATTAATCAAGAAACTGCTGCATGGACCTTGGGATCATGAGTTCGTCGTCGCCCAGCCCGGTGAGACCATAACGTACTTGGATTTCAAAAAAAAAGGAATAGATGAGAATCATTGGCGAGAAGATCAACGGCACGCGCCAGAGCGTAGCCCAAGCCCTTGAGGAATGCAACGGAGCTTTTATCCAAGAGATGTACCTTGCTAACCAAGGTCACAAAGAAAAGCCTTTGAGAGGAGGAAATTATCGATTGACTTGCTCCAACGGACCGGGGAAAGGAGCCAATTCTAATCCTTGATAGGAGGATGCTATGTCAAAAAAACTTGTCAATGCCATCGCTGACATGAAAGAGGAAGAAGCCCTCAACATTGTCAAGAATATGATGGATGATGGAGCGGATCCCACCGAGATCCTGGATTCAGCTAGAGAGGCCATGGATATCGTTGGCCAGCGTTACCAAGATGGTACCTATTTTCTGCCCGAACTGATATTGGCCGGCGAGATGATGACTGAGATCACCGACATGATCAAACCAGAGCTAGCTAAAATCCCGGACACCAAACATCTCGGCAAGGTGATCATTGGCACCGTCAATGGCGACATTCATGATATTGGAAAGAATATCGTCACTTTTATGCTCGACGTCAACGGCTTTGAAGTGCTCGATCTGGGAGTGGATGTACCACCCGAAAAGTTCATCGAGGCAATAGGGAAATTTAAACCCCAAGTGGTCGCCCTCAGTGGATTCTTAACCTTGGCTTTTGACGCCATGAAAGATACCGTGGCAGCCATCGATTCCGCTGGTTTGCGGGACGAAGTCAAGATCATGGTGGGAGGTGGCCAGGTTAACGAGGATATCAGCAAGTATGCGGGCGCGGATGCCTACGGCAAGGATGCCATGGCCGGGGTTTCCCTCGCGAAAGAGTGGACCGGCGCCAAGTAAGGAAGCTCAGCAGAGAAGATGGAGGCCGTAAAAATGGAAAAACAACTATCACCAGAAGAGAAGCAGGAGGCGCTGTTCCAGAAATGGCTTTCGCCGAAAGACCCCGAAGGGAATGACTTTAAATTCCAAAGCCCGGAAGCTGAAAAGTCGTACAAGGAAAGAGTGACCAGGATAAAAGATGCCATTCAGATGAAGAAATTGCCCGATAGGGTGCCAGTTGTCATATTTCCGAGCATGTGGCCTGCTACTTATAACGGGATGACCGTTCAAGAAGCCATGTATGACTACGATAAAATTGTCATGGCCTTTCGGAAATTCATCCTGGAATTCAAACCGGATACGCATATGGGTGCTGCACAATTCGGCCCCGGTAAGTTCTTCGAGATTCTCGATTACAAGCTATATGCATGGCCGGGCCATGGAGTTGCGCCTGAATATAGCTTCCAGTGCAATGAAGGCGAATACCTGAAGGCGGATGAGTATGATGCCCTGATTAATGATCCATCGGGTTTCTTCTCTAGTGTCTACCTACCTCGTGTATTCGGGGCGTTGGAGCCCTGGGGTATGCTACCATTTCTCCCTGGAATACTCGAAATATACGGGGTTGCCTTTAACTTTATCCCCTTTGGTCTACCTCCCGTTCAATCCGCCTATAAGACTCTTTTTGAAGCCGGGGGTGAGGCCCTGAAATGGGCGGGAGCTGTGGGTGGTCTCGAAGCCGAGTTGGTCTCATTAGGATATCCTCAGCTTTTGGCTGGATTTACTAAAGCGCCTTTTGATGTCATCGGCGATACCCTCAGAGGCACCAAAGGAATCATGTTGGATATCTACCGACAGCCAGATAAGCTTCTTGAAGCGATGGAAGCTCTTACGCCCCTCATGATCAACATGGGGGTGGGCGCAGCACAAATGAACGCAAAACCAATTGTGTTCCTTCCCCTGCATAAAGGTGCAGATGGCTTCCTCTCCGACGAGCAGTTCAAGAAATTCTATTGGCCCACATTTAGGAAAGTCATGATGGGCTTAATCGATGCAGGGTGCGTACCATTTCCTGCGCTCGAGGGGTTCTGGAATACGCGGCTGAAAGTCATTCAAGACGTGCCCAAAGGCACGACTGTGTGGATGGTCGACCAATCGGATATAGAAAAGGCTAAGGAAACCCTGGGTAAGAATGCCTGCCTACTCGGCAATGTATCCTCGTCGATGCTGACTTTGAGTACACCCGAGGAAGTGAGAGAGTACTCCAAGAAACTCATCGATACAGCCGGTAAAAACGGTGGTTTCATCTTGAGCAATGGGGCGTTCTTTGATCATGCAAAGCCGGAAAATGTCAAGGCGATGGTCGATGCCGCCAAGGAATAAGGCGTATACAAATAATTTTCTCAAATTAGCTGAGGTTGTAGTAACGAAGGAGGGACTTGATATCTTAGAGCGGAGAGATTAATTTCTGACGATCCATTCGGGAAACTCTACGAGCCCCCTTGACAGAACATTCTCCCGAATTTGATCGATATGGATATTGTGCCCGTTCTTGGATGTGATGGGCGATCGTCAGCGTTTGGACATCATTACAGAGCCGGATTTACCCGCGTCACCACGATACGGACGTTTGACCATGATGAGTATGAAGAAGTTCTAGAGGAAACTTGGAAATTTGGCTTACTTTGTAGACAAGCCGCTAGGTTCATTGTTGAAAGACGAGACGCCAAAGGAGATTGAGAATTACAGTAAACAACTACTTAGGGACAAAACTCAGGGTAGCGGCCTAGTCCTTACCGATGGCACCATCCTTGATAACACAACCTCAGAAACTCTGCACACCATGGCTGTCGTATCACTCGCTAAAAAATGGACCGACGCCAAGTAAGGAAGCTCAGCAGAGAAGATGGAGGCCGTAAAATTGGAAAAACAACTATCACCAGAAGAAGTACAGGAGGGGTTGTGGGAAGCGGTGTTAACGCCAAAAGGTCCTGATGGGAACCCCCTTCCTTTCCAGAGCCCAGAAGCCGAGAATGGTTTCAAGGAAAGAATACTTCGGTTTAAAGATGCCATCCAGATGAAGAAGCTGCCGGACAGGGTGCCGGTCACGATATTCCCTAGCATGTTCCCTTGGACAAATACCGGGATGACCGTTGAAGAAGCCATGTATGACTATGGCAAATGCACTAAGGCCTTTAAGGAATTCGTCAAGGACTTTGATCCTGATGTGCATTGGGGTGCCGCTGCGCCAGGTCCTGGGAAGTTCTTTGAGATTATGGAATACAAGCTTTACTCCTGGCCAGGTCATGGCGTCGCGCCTAAACACAGCTACCAGTGTAATGAAGGTGAGTATATGATGGCGGATGAGTATGACGCCTTGATTCAGGATCCATCAGGCTTCTTCTCTAATGTTTATTTGCCGCGAGTGTTCGGATCATTGGGAGGCTTCGCGATGCTCCCGTTTCTCCCAGGCATTCTCGAAATATACGGTGTCGCTTTTAACTTCATCCCCTTTGGCTTACCTCCAGTTCAGAGTACCTATCAGGCACTTTTTGAAGCCGGCGGAGAAGCGCTGAAATGGGCAGGTGCAATTGGTGGTGCCGACGCCGAACTAGCAACCTTAGGATACCCAAATATCCTTGGCGGATTCACCAAAGCTCCCTTTGATGTCATCGGCGACACATTGCGAGGCACTAAAGGGATCATGCTGGATATCTACCGGCAGCCTGATAAGCTCCTCGAGGCCATGGATGCGATAACACCGCTTATGATTAACATGGGCGTCGGCGCAACACAAATGACAGGAAATCCGCTCATTTTCGTCCCACTCCACAAAGGTGCTAACGGCTTCCTCTCCGATGAACAATTCAGGAAATTTTACTGGCCCACGCTTGAAACAGTACTCCTGGGCTTGATCGAGGAGGGTTGTGTGCCACTACCGGCGGCAGAGGGTGGATACAGCGAGCGTCTCGAGGTCGTTCAAGACCTGCCAAAGGGCAAGACTCTGTGGATGATCGACTTGACGGATATGGCCGACGCTAAGGCGACTCTGGGTAAGAATGCCTGCCTCCTTGGAAACGTACCCTCCGCCTTGTTAAACCTAGGGACAACCCAAGAGGTGGAGGACTACGTCAAGAAGGTCATTGATGAGGCAGGCAAAGATGGAGGCTTGATCGTCTGCAATGGAGCTTTCTTCGATCAAGCCAAGCCAGAGAACGTCAAGGCGATGGTTGACACTACCAAGGAATACGGCCTTTACAAATAGATCCAGGATCGGCAAAAGGTGGAGTTGAGAAGGCTCGGTTTTGTGCAAGGAGGTGAATAGATAAATCCGACCATCCACTCGTGAAACTCATCATAATTCACAGATATCAGGTTGTCCTGAGTTTTCGCGAGATGGGAACAGTACTCTGCCGTGCATTAAGTTGCAACGCACTGAGTATCTGGACATCAATGTATCCCTCAATATTCCTGCAGTCAATTGGGTTGAATTGGTTCATAGATCAAAGAAAGGAGGGTAAAAAAGAAGAGCGGAAGATTTCATTCTACGGTCCAGTGGATCGGTTCGCGACAAAAAATCAAGCCGCTATAAGATCGAGCATTTTCATGACGGCATAACACGAATTCTTTGAAGCCTTTGGCGGTTATTGCGAACTGGTAGACCGATGGTTTGTCTAAAAACGAATGAAAAGCCGCTACCAAGGAAAAAATTGTCTCTGATTTTGCCAAAGGGAGGGCAAGAATGAGCAAAAAAGATCTGCCCCGTTTTCCCGAATTCGAAAAAGATAAGGAGGAGAACATGGATGGCAAACGGTTATCACGACGTGATTTCCTGCGCGGTGCAGCGCTGACCGGCGCAGGAATGGTCGTAGCAGCATGCGGCGAAGCGGCAACTGAAACCCCGGCCGCACCAGAGAAAGATAAAATTGTAGTCGGCATGTCAAGACCTCTCTCAGGTCCATTGGCCGTTATCGGGGATTCGGCCTTCGGACCCATTTATAACAGATGGGTTGATGAGGTTAATGCCGAGGGTGGGATCTACGTCGAGGAATATGGCAAACAATTGCCCATCGAATTGTTGGTTTACGATGACACCAGTGATGTGGGCACGATGACGAGGTTGACGGAAAAGCTGATCGTGGAGGACAAAGTTGACTTTCTGTGGCCCGCCTGCGGTACTTCTTTCGTCTATGCCCAGGCTCCGATAGCCAACAAGTACGGATATATCCTCATCACGGCGGAGGGCGGTGGCACAACGATCACACCCATGCTTCCCAGTCTACCCTATGTATTCATCTCCCTGAGTTTTTCCGACTGGTACGAGCTGCCCGTTCTGGCCGATCTCCTTGCTGACAAGGGCGCAAATACGGCCTATGTTTCCTACATCGCGGACCTTCACGGCATAGAGTATTCGGCTGTGGCGGGGATTGAGTTCCCGAAAAAGGGAATTGAGATCGTCGGTATCAAGAGCCTGCCTCCAGACATCAAGGACCTGGCACCAGTGATCAACCTGGCAAAGGACTCTGAAGCCGATGTCTTCTGCTGCTTTGCCTACCCCGATCAGATCATGCCTGCCGTTGGGACGTCCATGGGGCTTGGCTACAACCCCAAAGCGTGGGTTGGCGGTCCGGGGGTAAATTTCGGCTTTTTCCAGGCGGCATTTGGCCCAGCGGTGGAGGGAATGATCGGGTTCACCACCTTTGCCCGTGGTTCCTCCCCCGAACTCGCTGCTTTTGCAGACATGCTCTATGCCGACCTGCCATTAGAAGCCGAAGATTGGTGGGGACATCCACTCTACTGGGCAGCTTTAGAAACTTGGAAAGCGGCCATTGAGAAGGCAGGAACGCTCAATCAGGACGCAATAAGGGAAGTGCTTGCCGCAGAGACCTTCGACACAATCCTTGGTCCGACGTGGTACGAGAATGGGCTCTTGGCGAAGGATGCTCATCCCGGCGAGATTGGTCAGTGGATAAACGGCGTGTATGAGGTCGTCGGACCTGCGGACAAGGCCACCGCAGAGTTTGTCTACCCCAAGCCGGAGTGGCCACCTCCACCAGAGTAGGCATTGCGTTCATTGACAACAAAATGAGCAGCTAGGCAGGCTGCCTTAAATACCGGACAACTCGGTGGGTGTTTATACCCTCGAAAGTTGTGATTGCTGTATCGATTAGGCAGCCTGCACCATTGTACGCCGTCACCAGGAAGCAATTGTTATGCCTGTAACCATTCTGGAAATCGTGATCACAGGGTTATTGCTAGGTGGTCTTTATGCCTTGATCGCCATGGGGCTAAGTCTGCAGTACGGTGTTGCCAGAATACTTAACATCTCTCATGGCGAATTTATCATGCTCGGTGCTTTAACTACCTGGACTATACAGCGCACCTTTGACATCAACCCGTTGTTAGCCCTCGCTATTTGTGGCCCCCTTGCATTCATATTGGGTTTCTTCCTCCACCGTACGCTGTTCAGGCACATTCAATCTTCATCAGAAACATCGGATATATTTGAAGCTAACGCCATGTTGGCTTCATTTGGTCTCTTTTTCATCGTTCAGAATTTAGCCTTGATCGTGTGGGGACCCGAAATCAGGGGATACTCCTACTTGGCATTTCCAGTGGAGATTGGTGGTGCAGTTTTTAGTGCCAATCGCCTCGTCACCGCTGGGGCTGCAATTGTCATTGGGACGGCTTTCTACCTCTTCTTAGCACGCACTCGCTTGGGCAAGGCCATTAGATCAGCAGCCCAAGATCCGACCACCGCGGGGCTAATGGGGGTGAATATCAACCGTGTACTCGCATTATGCTTCGGATTTGGTGCAGCTTTGGCTGCAATTGCCGGCGTGCTAATAAGCATGGTGTACCCCGTTCATGGGGTGATGGGTCTCGAGTACACCGTCATCGCCATTATTGTGGTCGTCCTGGGTGGTTTGGGGAGCATACCAGGCAGCTTCATTGGAGGCTTCCTGCTGGGGATCGTTGGCAGCTTCGTAACCTATATAGACCCTGGCTTGTCACTGGTAGCCTATTACCTTATTTTCACAATTCTCCTCTTGGTTAGACCAACTGGGATTATGGGGAAGTAGACCATGAAAATTTCTAATCTTGATATTAGAAAATGGTGGGTACCAGGCTTACTTCTTGTCATCCTGGGTCTACTGTCTACCTTGACCCTCTATGCATCAACATATACTGTCATCCTCCTATCCAGCATCTTTATGTATATCAACCTGACTGTGAGTTGGGTGATTTTTTCCGCTCCAACCAGATATATTTCATTGGCAACCGCAGCTTTCTTTGGAATTGGTATTTATACTTCAGCGACCTTGGGGACAGAATTACCTTTAGTGCTTGTCATCCTCATTGGTGCTTTATTAAGCTCTTGCCTTGCCCTTCTCATCGGTGCATTAACACTTAGGTTGAGGGGCATCTATTTCACCGTATTCACATTTGGGCTTGTTGAGCTCATCAAGCATCTTCTCCTTTGGTATGAAATTAAGTTTACAGGCACCCGTGGACGTTTTGTTATCCTTGTTGACAACAACACAATTTACTACATCATGCTCATTATTCTCGTGGTATTACTGATCACCGCTTACTTGTTACGGCGTTCTAAATATGGATTAGCACTATGGAGCATTGGAGAATTTGAGGATGCGGCAGCGCACTCAGGTGTGAATGTTAATGCCATGAAGACCATTGCCTTTGCACTTAGCGCTTTCTTCATGGGAGCAACAGGGGCAATTATGGCCACACGATGGACGTATGTTGATCCATACATCGCTTTTAAGGCGCTCTATTCTTTCATGCCTGTTTTAATGGCCGCATTTGGAGGTATGGGACAGCTTTATGGTCCAGTCGCTGGCGCAGCGATCTTCGCCTACTTAGAGGAGGTCTTAATCACCAAGTTTCCCTACGTCTACATGCTCGCCTTCGGTCTCATCATGATATTCGTAATCCTCTTCATGCCTGACGGGCTAGTAGGGGTGATAGAAAATTGGCAAGAGAAACGCAAAGGACAACAGCATGCCAATCCTTGAAGGTGAAGGTGTCTCGAAATATTTTGGTGGGCTAGCCGCAGTTTCCAACGTAGATTTCAGTGTGGACCGTGGTGAGCTCGTCGGATTGATTGGACCTAATGGTGCTGGTAAAACGACCCTTTTTAACTTAATCTCCGGAGCACTCACCCCCAACTCCGGAGAGATCAAATTCAACACAGAAACCATCACAGGCTTGAAGCCGCATCGAATTTGTAAGAAAGGTGTGGCGAGAACCTTTCAATCCGTCAAGGTATTTCCCGAAATACCAGTTTTCGCGAATGTCCTTTTGGGTTCGATGTTTGGAAGGTCCAGCCCTCCGTTGGATAGTGATGCAGAAGATGAAACGGCAGGGTTCTGCGCGATGGTGGGCTTGATAGATATGCTTGAAACTCCCGCAAAAAAACTGACGCTAGCCAATAGAAAGCGTCTCGAGCTGGCCAGGGCATTAGCGACGAAGCCACAACTCCTGTTGCTGGATGAGATGATGGCCGGATTGAACCCAACTGAGGTGTCTGAGGCGATGGATTTGGTAACCATGATTCGCTTTATGGGAATAACTGTGTTTATGATCGAGCATGTCATGAAGGCCATCATGAACGTCTGTGATCGAATTATGGTCCTTCATCACGGTGAAATGATTGCTGATGGAACTCCCAGTGAGATTTCTACCAGCAAGACGGTGATTGAAGCCTATTTAGGAGAGTAGACTCTTGTTGGAAGTTTGTGATGTAACCACTCCGTACGAAATGACACAAGCTTTGTGGGATGTTTATATTGAAGTCAATGAATCAGAGATCGTCGCCTTGATTGGGTCAAATGGAGCCGGCAAAACCGCCCTGCTTAATGCGATATCAGGTGTGCTCCCTCCAACCTCAGGCACTATTGAATTCCTCGGTGAGCGGATCGATGGCTTGCCCTCCCACAGGATTGTGGAATTGGGCATTTCCCATGTCCCTGAAGGCGGAAAAGTTTTTCCTGAGATGTCGGTGTATGAAAACTTGGAGATGGGTGCCTATCCTCCCCACGCCTGGAGCCAGAAAGAAAAGACGCTGGAACAGGTCTATGAGGTCTTCCCCATACTGAAGGAAAGAGCGGGGCAATTAGCTCAAACACTAAGTGGTGGTGAACGCCAAATGTTGGCTATCGGTCGGGGTTTGATGTCCCTACCTAAGCTTTGTCTCTTGGATGAGCCTTCATACGGCTTAGCACCGAAATTGGTGTCGGATACATTCCGCATCATACGAGAACTCCGTGACCAGGGGATCACGGTTCTCCTGATCGAACAAAACGTCCGACATACTTTGGAGACAGCTGACAGAGCTTACGTCTTAGAGAATGGAAGGATAACTTTGGAGGGACCTTGTGATGAACTCCTCCAAAGCGATTTTGTGAGAAAAGCCTATTTAGGACTCTAGGCGTTTTGTTCAGTTCTCATCATATAGCAGTTAATGGGGCATCTCCGTGAATGGGCAATGGGAACATTGGTCCGCATCATCGGGAAACCTATCGCAATCCATCGTTCTGGGACCATTGCCAGAACGCCTTCCGCCCCGCAATAAGCAAAGCATCATGTCCAAGCTAATGGGGGTATTCATCTGATTTGCGAAGGATCATGCCACAACAATTCTCAAAGTGAAGAGCCTGAATACGTCAAACACTCAGTCATAGCCAATTGTGCGAGCTCGACCATAAGCAGGAGGTGAAACATGGAAATCCAAGCTGCCGTCGTATGGGAGCCGGCGAAAGATTTCAGCATCGAACAACTGGAACTCAGTGATCCGAACGATGATGAGCTGTTGGTCCGGATTGTCGGTGTGGGTATCTGCCACACGGATCTCGCAGGTCGGGACATGCACTTGCCGATCCCACCGCCACCGAGTGTCTTCGGGCATGAAGGAGCAGGCGTGGTTGAAGCAGTGGGAGCGCGTGTAACCAAGGTAAAACCGGGGGATCATGTGGTATTAGCCTGGGACTACTGCGGGACATGCACCGCATGCAAATTAGGCAAGGAACTCTATTGCATGAATTTCTTCCTGCACAATTTTCATGGCGCTCGTCCTGATGATACCCCAACCTTGAAAAAGGGTGATCAGGTCGTCCACGGTTCCTTCTTCAGCCAATCATCTTTTTCCAATTACGCATTGGCTAGCGAGCGGAATGTAGTCAAGGTTCGGGATGATGTCCCTCTCGAAGTCCTAGCCCCCATGGGTTGTGGGGTTATGACAGGTGCTGGTGCTGTGATGAATTCGTTCAGTGCCGAACCCGGGTCTTCCATCGCGATATTCGGCGTCGGCAACGTGGGGATGAGCGCGGTTCTCGCATCGGTTGTGTGCGGTTGTACCACCATTATCGGTGTGGATACCAACCCAAACCGCCTTAAGCTGGCAGAAGAATTGGGCGCGACTCATACCATCAATCCGGATAAGACGGATCCGGTTGAGGCTATCCGAGAACTTACCGGCGGAGGAGCGCAATATAGCCTTGAGTGTGTCGGGAATCCCCAGGTCTTTCGGCAAGCCGTGGATGTTTTACCCCGCCTCGGGGTATGCGGACTCACAGGGGTTGTACCTCCCGGCACGGAGGTCAGTCTGGATATGGACCTGATCATGAACGGTCGAACGGTTAGAGGGATCCTGGGAGGGGATGCGATCGCCGATCTGTTTATCCCCAAACTCATTGAATTGTATAGCCAAGGAAAATTCCCCTTTGACCGAATGATCACCTTCTATCCTTTTGAAGAAATTAATCAGGCGGTGGAAGCTATGGAGCAGGGACACGTGATGAAGCCGGTTTTGAAATTCTAAACCAAGCCATACCGTTCTCTAGAAAGGAGCTGTGATGAAAACCTACCAAATGTTCATCAATGGGGAATGGGTTGATTCCATTTCTGGTGAAACCTTTGATGATCTCAACCCATACACCGGGGAAGTTTACGCTCGTGTGCAAAAAGGTGACGAAAAAGATGCAGATCGGGCGATGGCAGCCGCCTATGCCGCCCGAAAACCCTGGTCCTCGACATCGTCCTTCGACCGGGCACTGATCATTGCCAAGGCTGGTCATATCCTCGAAGAGCGCCGAATGGAGTTTGCCGAAGTGCTCACCGGCGAAGGAGGTGGCACCTTTGGTAAGACCATGTTCGAGATCTCTCAGACAGTGGACCTGCTGGCAACGGCAGCGGCCGACGGTAAGCGCATCCTGGGCGAAACGTTCCACACAGATCCGACCAAGCTCTCCATGAGCCTCCGGTCACCATGGGGCACAATCGTGGCTATCTCACCTTGGAACTTCCCACTTATCCTGTCTATGTACAAGGTGGCCTATGGTCTGGCGACGGGGAATACGGTCGTCTTCAAACCGGCAAGCGACACACCCGTCATCGGCCTCAAAATCGGAGAGCTTTTTGAACAGGCAGGATTGCTGCCTGGAGCTCTCAACGTCCTAACGGGTCCTGGGAGTGTGCTTGGAAATGCGCTCATCGATGATGACCGCTGTTCTTTTGTGACCCTTACGGGTGAGACTGAGACAGGCCGTCACGTGGCCCAAAGGGCTGCAGCAAAGTTGAAACCTTACGTCCTCGAGTTGGGTGGCAAGAATCCGCTCATCATCCTTGCCGATGCGGATATCGACTACGCTATTGATGCAGCTGCATTTGGCGCATTCATGCATCAGGGGCAGATATGCATGTCCGTTGGTCGAGTGATCGTGGAGCAGCCGATCGCCGATGAGTTTGCGACGAAAATGGCGGAAAAGGCTGCGTCCCTGCCAACGGGTGACCCCAGCATTCCGGAGACGGTCGTTGGACCACTCATCAATGACGGAGCGGTCCAAAAAGTTGATTCCCATGTGAAAGATGCCGTTTCCAAGGGTGCCGAACTCCTTGCTGGAGGAAAATTCGAAGGGCGTGTCTACGAAGCCACAGTGCTTAAGAACATCACCAAAGACATGCTGGTCTACGGTGAGGAAACCTTTGGACCCGTTGCTCCGATTATCGCCGTCAAGGATGAAATAGAAGCTCTGAAAGTTGCCAATGATACCACCTATGGCCTCTCTTCAGGAGTCATCACCCAGGATCTGCAAAAAGCCATTTTCCTGGCAGAGGGTCTCGAAGCTGGGATGGTTCACGTGGGCAATGCGTCCATTGACGCTGAGGCATCTGTCCCATTTGGAGGTTGCAAAGAGAGTGGCCAAGGTCGTGAAGGAGGATTCTATTCCGTCTCGGCGATGACTCAGGTCAAGTGGATCACGATCGAGAAAGGGGACCACCATTTCCCATTCTAGTTGGCGTAGAGCCACTAGTTAATACTTTTGATGACTGCCATTCGCTACAGTAGCGGAGACAGTAGCACGAGAACTTAAAGGAGGCGATCAAGCTATGGCAGACTATGAGGCATTAACAGCAAGGGTGCAGGAACTGGCAGATAGAGATTGGGATACTCCGGCTATTAAGGCCAGAGTTAGAAAATTCTCTACAGAAGGAATCCCCAAGAATGAACTTGATCCCAAAGAAATGGTGGCCAACAAGGAACGGATCCTCGATCGCGTTCAACGCAGAGCTGAGGAATACAACTTTGCTCTCAAAAATTGTGCCCAAGGCACCGCACTTGCGTTGATGGAGGAATTTGGACTGGGGAGTATGGAGATTATAAAGGCTTTGACTCCTTTTCCTGGTGTCGGTGGGACAGGTGAAATTTGCGGAGGCATCACTGGGAGTCTGATTACCTTTGGACTCTTTTTTGGTAGTGATGACCGCTTTGATTTAGGGGCTATGAACAACACCATCATGACTGCCCAGAAGTTCATGGCCTTCTTTGAAGATGAAATTGGACATTTATATTGCGCTGACATCCTTGAAACGGTGATCCTCGGATATCGACTTAACCCAGGAGACAGTGAAGAGGCCATGATGACCTTCGCAGGTGATAAGGGCTTTGAAAAGTGTGGACTACCTCCGGGGATAGGCTCCAGGCTCGCCGCGGAGTTTATGATCGATAGCATGGAGTGAAAGTACAGGAATATCGCTTTTCGCTTCTAACAGGGCTATCATGGTAGTCAGGAAAGCGCTGACATGAAGTTAACGAATTCCCTGAAACCGTAGGAGAGAGTTCCTCATTTGAACAAGAAGTAAACAAGTGTTCGACCTTTCGACGAAGGTCGTTGGCCGTTATTACTCGATATTCTTGTCTCCTTCGTGTAAAACGATTCAGATTATGGTTACTTGTTGTAGCTCTGTAATCATCAGGTTGTCCGTCTGCCAGCGATAGAACCTGATGCCGGTGCCTATGATAAAGAGAGGATCATCCAAGAGGAGGTTGCTTTCTATGGCTCAAATGGAACTCGCCGGCGAAATGTACAAAGTTGACGAGAAAGGCTTTCTCCTGGAAACAGAAAAATGGAATGAAGATATCGCAATAGCCTATGCGGCATTAGAAGGTGTAACCGAATTATCCGAAGATCACTGGACCGTCATTCATTATCTGAGAAATTACTACCTTGAAAATGGCATCTGTCCCATGGTCAGAAGGCTTACCAGGGTCACAGGTTTCAGTCTCAAACAACTTTGGACACTCTTTCCGAATGGCCCAGCAAATTCCGCGTGTAAGTGGGCTGGTGTACCAAAACCAACCGGGTGTGTATAAATAGGATGTCTGTCGGTTTGCGGCGACAACCTAACTCAATATGATATAGACATCAGTCTTCACGCAAAACGATCAAAGTGTTATCGAAACTTATCGAGACCAACCTCGACAATTTGGTCTTTCAGATCCTTACGTACGATGATTTCTTCACAGGTGTATCCACAAGTGCCCGGAGGTGAACCTAATGACAACGAAGTATTTATTGCGTGAACTCAGTCGTTATCCATTAGGAACCTTTGCTGACATTATTTACAGGAATGCCATCCTCTATCCAGATAGTGAAGCCTTCGTGTGTGGATCTGAAAGAGTAATTTTCAAAGATTTCAATGATAGGGTGAACAAACTCATCCATGGTCTTCAGACCTTGGGGTTCCAAAAGGGGGATATCATCGGGATCCTTTCGTGGAATCAACTTGAATACCCCGAGGTCTTTGGGGCGGCCATGAAGGGAGGATTTGTACTCGCCCACTACAACCCCCGCCTGCATGCTGAAGGGCTCGTTCATGTTATCAACGATTCCGAACCAGGGGTTCTGTTTCTTGGACCCGAATTGGTCGAAACGACAGATGGGATCATGAAACAGCTACCTAAGACAAAATACTTCCTGTCCTTTGGTGATGAGCAGGGGCAAATCAAGGCATATAGTGAGATGCTAAAAGGTCAGTCGAGTGAAGAACCTGATACCAATGTCAGTGAAGACGATTATCTCACGATCTTCTATACGAGCGGGACGACCGGGATGCCGCGTGGGGCTATCTACACACATAGACAGAAGATGGAAAACACACGTATGAAGGCGTTGGATATCGGGGTGGAGCATCGCGATCGGCACCTGGTCGTGCTGCCTATGTTCCACATTGGCGGAGACAGCCACATCTGGCCCTTTTTTCTGGTGGGCGGGTGTAACGTCATCAGGCCTGTCTCCTTCGAACTAGCGGAGGCATTAAAGATCATCCCACAGGAGCAGATTACGGACATTCACATTGTCCCCACGCAACTGGTATCCATGCTAAACCTTCCTGATATCGATCAATACGATCTTCACTGCCTCAAAAGAATATGGTATGCAGCCTCCCCGATGCCAACAGAAGTCCTGAAACGCGGACTATCGGTGTTTGGCCCCATTTTCATGCAGGGCTATGGACAAACCGAATCTGGCCCCGACGTGACAGTTCTCAGTAAAGCAAACCACCACTATCCAGAAGAAGCAACAGAGGCACAGAGTGTGCTTGCTTCCAGCGGGCGGCCATGTATCGGTGTCCATGTGCGCATCGTCGATGATGACGGTGATGATGTCGAAGTGGGAGAGATTGGGGAGATCATCGTGCAGAGCATACGAACTATGACAGGTTATTTTCAAAGACCCGAAGAGACGGCGGAAACCATTCGGGATGGATGGCTTTATACGGGGGATCTGGGATACTACGACGAGAGGGGCTTCATCTTTATCAAGGACCGAAGACACTATAGGATCATTTCGGGAGGCGAAAATGTCTATCCCGCAGAGGTGGAAAACGTCCTGTATGAGCATCCTGCTGTCAGAGAAGCTGCTGTGATCGGTATCCCGGATCCCTATTGGGTTGAGCGAGTTCACGCCCTTGTAGTCCTCAAAGATGATGCTCAAGTTACTGAGGAGGACTTGATCAACTTCTGCAGGGAGCATATCGCTCATTACAAGGCACCAAAATCAGTCGAGTTCGTAGATGATTTGCCTAAAAACCCTCAAGGAAAAATATTAAAGAGGGAGATCCGTTCTAGGTACTGGGAATAACCGACCTTGTGTGGAATACTAGCAACGCGCAATTAAACCACTGCGTGATTTCTCGGTTGAAGAACTTCTTTGTTCGAGATCAATGGATTGAGATGAGGAGTTCTGAAATTACCTCTCTTTTGATACTGGCTTCTGAATCGATACAATCGTGCTATTGAGGAAACAGCTGCGTCTGATCAAGAAAGCCGCTCTACCTGCCCTATGCATGCTAAGGTAGGACAGGCTGAATACTCGGGTGGACGAGCACCTTTGACATTCTGTAAACCGAACCGACTATATCGCGGCTATTTGTTAAATTCGGGCTTTCTCTTCTCCAAGAATGCGGTAACCCCTTCTTTGCAATCTTTAGCACAGGAGATATCGCCGGCTCCCAAATAGGCGATCTCCAGAGCCTCTGCCAGCGTCTTGGCCACTGCGGCTTTGTTGATGACCTCGCCGATGATTCCCAATATTTCCTTGCTTAATGGCAAATCCCCAGCCATAGGCGCTTCAGGAACAACGAACGGAGGAATCTCAACCGGCCCCTGGCCGATCCTGGGTATATTCCCCTGGAGACTATTAACCTCAGCGATGGCTGCATCGATCAGATCGGGGAAGCTTGTGGCAGTTCTTTTCACGATTCCTATTTCCGAGGCCTCTTTAACGGTCATTCTTTCGGCTTCGCCGATCATTGCGTGAAATTTCGCCGCCGCCTGGGGCCATTTACGATACGGGATCACGACACCTCCCATGCCGGGTATCATTCCCAAGGAAATCTCCGGAAGCTGCAAAAACGCCTCTTTCATTGCCACTACGCTGTGGCACCGGAATGCCAGTTCGGTGCCGCCCCCCATGGCAAGCCCATTGAGAGCCGCAACAACCGGTTTTTTCATCTGGTCGATGTACTCTAGGACTTTCGAATTCCCGCGCGACAACGCAACACCGGCCGCATGGTTGTCGAAGGAATCGACAAATCCGCCAATGTCGGCGCCTGCGCAAAAGGCCCTGGGTCCGTAACCGGTGATCACGAATCCTTCCACGGATGGATCTTCTTCACCTTTTTTGAGCTCGGTGAGTATCTCATTACAGGTGTGGTCACTCAGTGCATTAGCCACCTGAGGCCTCCGGATTGTGAGGATGGTTACCCCCTCCATCTTGTCGACCAGGATATCCCGAGGGAAATCGAGGTACTCTTGGATTGGTTTTGTGGGTTGTGGAAAACCGGGGCGCTCGGCATTGAACTCCTGAATTATCCTGTTTACTTCTTCAGCACCCAGATTAGACATAAGGTCAAGTACGCCTTTTTTATACGAGAGTGCGATTATGCTGCCGAAATTAAGATCAGTGCGGGTGCCGATATTCCTGTCCGCGATGTCGAAGCATTGGGAGAAGACAGATCCCAGAAAGCGCATCCTGATCCATTCCGCGAGATCAGGGGGCACTTCGACCTTGGTACCAGGCTTATTGAAAACCCATTGTTCAACGGACAATAGTATCCGGCTTGGGGCATAGGCTTCTCTTTCAGCCATTCTGCGGGTTTGGGAGGCAAATGTCAGAGGATTGCCTCCGCCTACGCCCGTCACAAAAAAAGGTCCGGCGCCAAGAAACTCTTCGCAGACGTAATCGATCTCCTTGCAGGTAGCCCGTTCCAGCATCCATACGGCCTCACTCACCCAGGTTTCGAATAACCGGTTAAGAAGAAATGAAAAGACATTCCGGGTGGCCACCGGCGTTTTTCCGGCATGCGCCAAAAACCAGAGAAGAAAATCGACGACGCTCTTATCCGCACCCTCCCAGTTGATTACCTCGACTCCCATGCCACGCCATGCCGGTGCGAAAAAATGGGTAATGGTGGTTCTTTCGGGGTGGCTCAGATGGCTGAAGATCATATCCGCAGTCATACCACTGGTGTTGGATGTTATGATCGCATCCTTTGCGACAACCGATTCGACCTGTGTAAGGATCTTCTTTTTCAGCTCCAGGTTTTCCGTTGCCGCTTCTATCACCAGGCCGCAGTTTTTTAGGCTATCGTAATCCGTGGTGTATACGATATTCCCCAGAACGGTTTCCACTTGCTCGGGACGCAGCTTTTTTTTCTCAACCCCTTTCTTTGCATATCCTTCAAATCGTTCTTTTGCTTTCTTGAGAGGTTCTTCAATCACATCCACAAGGTATAGTTTCTTATCCGGAAGGCCGGTCCGTAAAGAATAAGCGATATCGGGGCCGATGTTCCCGGCACCAATCACTGCCATCTCTTCAGGTATCGACCGGATGGGACGTATGAGGAATGGGTTATTAAAGCTCGGGTATAGGTCGTTATTCGTCATTGGATATCTCCCGCAAATGTCATCTGCTGTTAATTCACCTTGAAAACCAGGGCGGCTCCTGAATCGCCTGCCGCGCAACCGGCCACCAGTCCATAACCGCCGCCTTTTAGAACCAGCTCCTCGATCAGTTCAATGGCCAACCTCATGACGGTGGGTCCTTGAGGATGTCCGAAAATCAGAGAGCTTCCATAGTTGTTGAATATCTCCTTGTCGATCCCCATTTCTTTTCCCATGACGATATCGTTAACGGAAAAGGGACTATGGGTTTTAACGGCTCTAAGATCGGATACCTTTATGCCCACCTTGTTCAATGCCTGCATCGCTGCTGGGATTGGCGCCTCGGGCATGTGTGCCTTTTCGGCGCGCGCAAATCCATAAGAAAGAATTTGGATGGTCACTGACTTGTCGGCGGATAGCTCGTCCGCTTTCTCCTTTGTGGTGACGATCATACCGGCATTCCCATCGGCCGCATGGGTCTGGGCGCCGACGGTTATGATGGAATCTGGGACGACCGGTCTCAGCCCTGCCAGGCCTTCGGCGGTACAGGGGATAATCCCTTCGTCCTCTTCCACAAGGATCGTCTTTTTCCTAGAGAGCCTGACTTCCAGTGGAAGCATATAGCCTTTCTGGAATTTGCGGTCCTCTGCCGTCGACATTGTGTACTTCATGTATCGATCGAGAACCAGGGCGTCGGATTCTTCCCGGGTGATGCCGTGCTTCTTGGCGACATTGTTGGCTGTACCCAAGGGACCAGTCTCAGCAATGGGATCACAGTTGAAACCGTCAATCATCCAGCTCTCGTAATGCAGCTTTCCGCCGGGACCTGATGGGTTCGGCCATAGGATGTTTGGGCAATTCGATGTTCGGTCGGCGGTGGCCACCAATACATTGGTGTTGCTTCCTGCCTCGATAGAAGCGGCAGCATAATTGAGGGAAACCGTGGAGGTAAGGCACGCCTGAGCGACTCGGGGACCACTGATATTTGGATTGCCCATCAGCGTGGCAAAATGGGGGCCATCAAAAAACCAATGCGGTTGGGGAATGGTCGCGCCGTAGATGATACCATCGAAGGTGTCAGGCGTGATTCCACGCAATTCAAAGAATCCTTTCGCTGCGACCGCTGCCAACTCTGTGGAATTCTGATCTTGTAGCGATCCCTGCCAACGGCAAAAAGGCGAGCACCAATATCCTTTGTAGGGAACATGTGCATTCTTGAACATCTCCCGCTCCTTTCAGTTGTGTATTTCGCGACTCACTTATTTTGAACTTACCTTGGAGGGCTCTTAAATTATTTGTATTGGAATGCAAAGCTCTATAGGCTTTAAATGGACCGTACGCTTTCTCTAAAAACGATTTTGGAACTATATTTTAGTAGATGAAACCAGTGGACGAAAATGTGTTTTGACACCAAAATACACATGATGATACGGTAATTAACCCATGTGTTTTCACATTAGTGAAACCCTCAAGATATGGTATGTACTGGAATGAAGGATTGACAGAAATGGGAGAGACGAATGGGAAAGACTTCTGCGTTAGAAGCATTCTTTAAACCAAAAAGTGTGGCCATTGTCGGAGCATCCTCTGATCCCAAGAAGCCGGGTCATACTACGCTCAAAAACCTCATTTCCATGGGCTACGATGGGAAGGTCTTCCCGGTCAATCCTCGCGAGGATTCCATCCTCGGATTCCGCTGCTACAAGAATTTGCTGGATATCCCTGAACCGGTGGAAGTTTGCGTCATGCTGGTATCTGCGGATATCACGATGCAGGTCGCTGATGAACTCGTTCAAAGGAAGCGCCGGTTTAACGATGTAACCGCAGCACTGTGCATGTCCGCAGGATTCGGAGAACTGAACACAAGGGAGGGAAAGCAGCGTGAGCAGGAGCTTGTCCAGATTCTGAGGTCAGCCGCGATCAGACTAATTGGGCCTAACTGTGTTGGAGTAATCGATGCTTACAGCGGATTCAACACGAATTTCGATATTGCAGCTTACCCGAAAGGCGGGGTGAGCATCCTCACACAAAGCGGTGCATTCGCCACTTCCTTTCTGTTCTGGGCAGAGAGACTAGGCCTGATCGGCCTCAGCAAATTCGCTTCGATCGGAAACATGGCTGATGTGAGCATGAGTGAACTGCTGAGCTTCCTCAAAGACGATGGTTCAACGCGCGTTATTGCCATTTATATGGAGGGATTTCGGAATCCGAGAGAATTTTTTGAGGTCGCCCGTGAAGTCAGTGCCTTAAAGCCCATTGTGGTCATGAAAACCGGCAAGAGTGAAATCGGCTCGAGGGCCGCATTGTCACACACCGGTTCAGTTGCCGGATCCGATGCGATATATGACGGTGCTTTCAAACAGGCGGGTATCATTCGCGCTAGGACCATCCTTGAGTTCTTCGACAGCTTGAGAGCTTTCGAGAAGCAACCGGTTCCGCAGGGAAATCGCGTATCAGTGCTCACACATATGGGTGGGCCTGGGACAATCTGCATTGATGAAATTTCCTCGATACCTGAACTACAGATGGCAAAATTTTCACCCGAGACGCAAAAGGCACTTAAAAACATTTGTGCTCCGATGGCGAATATTGGACATCCCGACGGATATGTCGATTTGACAGCCGCGCATTATGAAGAACTTCACAACCAGGTGCTGCAGATTTTGTTCCAAGATAAGAACATTGATATAGTTTTGCAGATCCTGGCTCCGAGCGCATTCATTGATCAGAAGCTTCTCGTGAATGTAATTACACAGGCCTACCAATCGCACCAAGTTGGGAAGACATTCCTAAATGCAGTGACCTTCGGAGAATTTGCGCGCGAAACCAGACAAGGTCTCGAGGACGCGGGTATGCCCACATTCGAATATTCCGATATGCTCGCAAGGGTTGCAGGGAATATGGCGACCTATGCGGTTTTCCGCAAATCCATTTCCGATCAAGCCACTATCCCTAAGTACAAAGCAAATCCGAAAAGTCGGTCCGCAGAGATAATTTCTAGCGCATCAAAAGGAGGGCGAGTCAGTCTTCTGGAACCCGAGGCATACGAAGTATGCAACGAATATGGAATCAGGGTGCCTCCTTTCCGGGTTGTGGAATCCATCGAAAGTGCAATTACTTCAGCGAATGAAATTGGCTATCCAGTTGCATTAAAGGTGGTCTCCGAAGAAATCCTGCACAAGACAGATGCCGGCGGCGTGATGCTTGGATTAGTTTCGGATAGCGATGTAAAGGGCTCGTACGACCAGCTCGCCGCAAATGTAAAGAAAGCGGTGCCCAACTTATCAAAGCCAAGGCTTCTGGTCCAGAAGATGATACCTTCAAATACCGAGCTAGTGATGGGGGCGCTCAGAGATAAATCCTTTGGGCCCACGGTTATGTTCGGAATGGGCGGGATTTATGTGGAAGATCTGAAGATTGTAGGCTTTCGCCTCTCACCAATCTCCCTTGATGACGCAAAAAAGTTAATCCACGAGACGCTTCCACCTACTTTGATCGAGGGAGTGCGAGGAAGGGAACCCATGAACGTGGAATCTATTGCCGGTGTCCTCGTCTCGTTGGGGCAACTGCTCGAAGAACAACCGCAAATCGAGGAAGTGGATTTCAATCCCGTTCTTCCATACCAGGACGACTGCATAGCTGTTGACGCAAGAATTGTCATCTCAAGGTCTCAGTAAGCTGCAAAAAGTAACCATTATGTTTCCGGAGCCCGGCGACTTGTTCACGCAGATGTCTTTTGCGAAAATCTTATACGGCCGGATAACAGCATTTATGATAATAACGAGCAGTGCGTCAGAATTCGTCAGTGGTGATCTTATCCATGCACGATCACATGGTTTAGGCAGTCGTGACGTATTGTGCCAAGTAGGTGCCTTACGAAAGGATTTTGCCATGGACTTCTCGGCGCCCTCCACTTTATCCCGGATGGAGCAAGTTCACACAAAGGTTGTCTAGTAATAGTAGTTCCATTCAAGAGTTAGGGGATATCTGGTCACTAGTATAGAATTGGTGAGCAGCGTGACTTTAAGGATGGAGTGATTTCTCGGTTGAAGAACGATTTCATGCGAGATTTTTGGATTAAGAATAGGAGTGCCCGGAGGAATAAATGGAACAGGTTTCGAAAGTAAAGACTGTTTGCCGGAATTGTCATGGCGGATGCGGCGTCATCGCTCACGTGAAGGACAGCAGGGTTATCAAAGTCGAAGGCGACCCCGACTCGCCCATTAGCCATGGGACCATGTGCACGAAGGGGCTCTCGATTACCCAACTTGCCTATCATCCGGATAGGGTTCTTTATCCGATGAAGAGGACCAACAGCAGTTGGGAGAGGATCTCCTGGGACGAGGCCTTAGACACCTGCGTCGCGGAATTCAATAAAGTAATCGAGAAGATAGGCCCTGAAGGGATTGTTGTCGGGCAAGGCACGGGTCGGGATTACGAGAGCCATTTCTCCCGTTTCGGCAACTTACTGGGCACCCCCAACATCATCACAGCGGGGCATATGTGCTACCTCTCACGGATAGGTGCCTCTCTGATCACATGTGGGAGTCTGCCAGCGTGCGACTATGAAAATAACCCCAAGTGCATTGTCATGTGGGGGTGTAATCCTCTCTGGACCAACCCAGACGAATATAAGGGCATGAAATTCTGGAAAGCCTTTGACCAGGGTGCAAAACTGATCACCATTGATCCGCGAAGATCATTTTATGCTGAGAAAGCGGATGTTTGGCTCCAGATTCGGCCCGGTGCCGATGCGGCTATGGTCATGGGCTTCTTCCGCGTGATCATCGAGGAAGAGCTCTATGACAAGGAATTCGTCGAGCAATACATTCATGGATGGGATCCATTCGTTGAGCGGGTTATGAGGGACTACCCCCTCGACCGGGTGGCAGAGATCACCTGGGTTGATCAGGACCTCATTCGAGAAGCAGCCCGGTTGTATGCGACCACTAAGCCGGCAGGAATCCACTGGGGTGTAACCACGGAACAGAACCTGAATTGCACCGACTATACACGGTCAGCAATCGGCCTCATGGCCGCCACCGGAAACCTGGACGCCCCCGGCGGGAATGTCCTCCACGTACCGCCCCCGGTCAGGAAAATTTCCGAATTCTCCGCACACAGGGAGCTATCACCCGAGCAAAGAAAAAAGCGCCTCGGGGGAGAACAATACAAGCTCGCAGCTAGGATGACGATCTGCTCACCGAAGCCTGTCTGGGATGCCATACTGACTGGAAAACCTTATCCAGTCAGAGCGGGGTTACTCGTAGGGACTAATCCGGTGGTGACAAGGGCGAATGCCAGGGAAGTTTATCAAGCTCTGAGCAGCCTTGATTTTCTTGCTGTGGCCGATTTCTTCTTGACACCAACCGCCGAACTGGCACACATTTTCCTCCCTGCCGGTACATGGTTAGAGCAGAATCACATCGCGGACCACTGGAAGTTCCACGGATATGTGCTAGCTAGGCAAAAGGTTGTTGAGATCGGTGAATGCTGGCAGGACCACAAGATCTTCTTGGAATTAGGTAAACGGATGGGCCAACAATGGTGGGAGACAGTAGAAGACGCGCTTGATTGGACGCTGGAACCAGCTGGCCTGACCTGGGAAGAATTCAAGAAGGTTGGTTATCTCCATGGTGATCAGAGATACCACAAATACAAAGAAGAGGGCTTCAAGACCCCTACGGGGAAAGTGGAACTCTACTCTACCATCCTCGAGAAATGGGAGCGCGATCCTTTACCCAAGTACACAGAGATTGCAGAAAGCCCATTCTCTACTCCCGAGCTGGCTAAGAAGTACCCTTACATCTTAAACTCAGGACTCAGGACCGCCACATTTTTTCACTCCGCCAACAGGCAGATCCCTTGGCTCCGAGAGATTAGACCCGACCCTCTTATGGAACTCCACCCCGAGACAGCAGAGAAACACAGCATCCAGGAGGGAGACTGGGTTTGGATCGAATCACCACGGGGGCGCATCAAACAACGCGCCAAATTGAACGAAGGGATCGACCCACGCGTCATCGCGGCCGAGCATGCCTGGTGGTATCCGGAGGTTAAATCTCCTGACCATGGCTGGGAAAAATCCAACATCAATATCCTGACGGATAACTCCCTAGAGTCTACGGATCCAGTGATGGGGGCTACCAGCTTGAGAGTCCTCTTGTGCAATATCGAGCGTTGTGAAGACCAATAAGGGGATGTAAGCGATGACAAAGACGACATTAATGTTCAACGAAGTAAATTGTAGCGGCTGCCACGCATGTGAAGTTGCCTGCAAACAAGAACATGGCTTGGGTGTTGGCCCAAGGTTGGTGAGGGTTATTGAGAGGGCCCCGTTATTCTTACCCCTTTATTGCCACCATTGTGAAGATGCCCCTTGCGCTATCGCCTGTTGGGAGGATGCCATCACCATTGATCCGGAAACTGGTATCGTATTGCACCACAATGAATTGTGTAATGGCTGCCTTGCAGTGTCAGATATTTCTGGAGCTGAAAAGCAGGATACATCTCCTTGCATGGTGGAATGCCCAGCTCACAATAATGTCCAGGGGTTTGTAAGTCTGGCTGCAAAGGGTAAATTCCAAAGTGCAATTCAGATCATCAAAGAAACAAGTCCATTCCCATCCATATGTGGAAGGGTCTGCCCCCACCCTTGCGAAGCTGGGTGTAATCGCGATCAAATCGATGAACCTGTTGCGATCCACCCCATCGAACGTTTCCTGGCTGATCACGATCGCAGCAATGGGAAACCTTATGTGCCGAAAGTCAACGATGCGAAGGATGAAAAAGTAGCTGTCATCGGATCAGGTCCTGCAGGTCTGACAGCGGCGTACTTCTTGGCAAGAGATGGATACCAGGTGACCGTCTTTGAGAAGTTACCAGTTGCTGGTGGGATGATGGCTGTGGGCATTCCGGATTTTCGTCTGCCAAAAGAGGTCCTTTCCTATGAAATTCAATCTATCCAAGACCTGGGGGTAGAAATTAAAACCGGGGTTACATTTGGAAGTGATATTTCCTTCGAGGATCTAAAGAAGGAAGGGTATCAAGCCATTTTCCTGGCAACAGGCCTCCATAACAACATCCCTTTGAACATCGAAAACGAAAACATTGATGGTGTTCTCCGAGGGATCGACTTCCTTCGAGATGTAGCTCTCGGTAATTCAGTATCCATCGGCAAAAAGGTCATCGTCGTTGGTGGTGGCAATGTGGCCATGGATGTGGCGATGACCGCCCTTCGCAAAGGTGCGGAGGCGGTCTCTCTGGTGTGCCTGGAATGCAGAGAGGACATGCCAGCCTGGGAAAGTGAAATCCAGATGGCTCTGGAAGAAGGGGTTGAGATCATCAACAGCTTGGGTCCTAACCGATTCCTTTCGCAAGATGGGAAATTTGCCGGAATTGAATTCAAGCGATGCACAAGTGTCTTCGATGAGGATGGAACATTCAATCCCCAATTTGACGAAATGGATCTGACCACGCTTGATGCCGACAATGTCGTCGTAGCCATCGGTCAGGTTGCGGATCTTTCCTTTGCAAAAAATCAAGGGATATCCATCAGTTCAAATGGTGTCCTTGAGGCAGATCCAGTGACTTTAGATACACAGGTGAAGGGAGTTTTTGCAGGCGGGGAGGTGGTTCATGGACCAGCATCCGTTGCCCAGGCTATCGGTTCTGGGAGGGAAGCGGCAAGGTCCATTGACCGATATCTCAGTGGTCGAGATCTTCGATTAGGTCGCCTATGTCGCGATAAGGCGTTTAAGAGGATCACAGAGCCTCAGAAAGAGATCGTCGATCCCTCTCCTCGCGCGCAGATGGATGTTCTAGAACCTCATATCCGAATTGGATCCTTTGACGAAATTCAAGCGGGATTTTCAGAGGAGATGACCTTGCAGGAGGGCAACAGGTGCATCATGTGTGGTGCCAGTTGCGTCCAATCCTGTCCTTATGATGTCATGCAGTTCAATCATGAAATCGATAAAGCAGTGAAGTGCGACCTATGCGTTGATAAACGTACTACGGGTGAGGTGCCCGCATGTACCACAGTCTGTCCTACGCGGTGCATCTTCTGGGGAGATCCAAAGACCTTCCCTAATGGCTCTAAGAAAGTTCTTTAACAACATTGTTCACTATATTGCATGGATGTTTTCTTATATCGAAGTATCAAGCCACTCGAGTCATTCGGAGGCAAACCGAAAGAATTCATAAACAATAGAATAATTTTTCAGTCGGCAATTTTCCTCCCGAATGCTCCGGAACACATCCAGTGATGCCCAGTCAATAACTTGATCTTGATTTGGCTGAAGTAAAGCGAGGTTTGATTTTAAAAAGAACTTCACGGCGCAAAGATTGTTCTCGACGCGCGCACGACAGATCGTGATCCAAATTCCTCTAGGTGCATGCAGCACGTCATCGTCCACAATCTCAACAATTCGTGATCAACTCGAGCACCAACAAACTTGACTCCCGAATCACATATGCTATTATTATGCGGGATCGACCAAATAGTGACATATGTCCATGTCACTTAACGAAATTGATTAGGATCAAGTTATAAATCTTCCTAATCGCAATTTGTCCTTTCCTAACGCCTATTTTCATGCCTTTTCATGAGAGGATGGGCATGTCAAACTCGCAGGATTTGATCTTCACCTTGTACGGGGATTACATCCGCCATCGAGGTGGAGAAGCCTGGACTGGCACCCTGATTGAGTTGCTGAACCTATTTGGTCTGTCTGGACAAGCCGTCCGTTCAACCCTATCGCGAATGTCCAGAAAAGGCTGGCTCAAGAGTCGCAGAGCAAGCAGATTCAGTTTTTATTCACTCACCCCAAAGAGCGTTGAATTACTAGAAGAAGGCGCACGACGCATTTTCCAGCCCCGTTCAGATCCTTGGGATGGGCAGTGGCACATACTCACCTACTCTATCCCAGAATCCAAAAGAGCATTACGACGTAAATTGCGCCGGCGTTTGCTTTGGCTCGGCTTCGGTTCACTAAACCATGCAACCTGGATCTCACCTCGCGAACTTCAGGATGCCGTGGAGAAAGAAGTGGATGACCTGGGAATTCATTCTTATGTGGAGTTCTTCTCAGGCGAACACCATGGCTGTACCAGTGATGAAGAGATTGTGGCTCGTTGCTGGAATCTAGGACAATTGAATGATTATTACGCCGATTTGATTGACCGATACAGCCCAGTTTATGAGGAACACAGTGCTCAAGTACTAAACGGTAACAATCTTGAACCACAAGCATGCTTCGTCCAAAGATTCATGTTGATCCATGAATACCGATTCTCACCATACGTGGACCCAAATCTACCGCTGGAATTGCTTCCAGATGATTGGCTTGGTGGAAGAGCAGCGGAATTGTTCCAACAGTACCATGATCTACTCGTAGAAGGTGCAGAAACTTACGTAGATTCAGTCTGCGCTAAAGCACCTGTTATCAGAAGTTCGTGATCGGAGCGTACGAAACAACCAGACGATCATTCTATATGAAGGAGGCAACATGGGAGAGGCAGTCATCGTCGAAGCTGTCCGTACTCCAGTAGGTCGACACGGCGGCGCGTTGGCATCGGTACGACCGGATGATATGGCCGCGTTGGTTATCCGTGAAGTTGTTTCAAGGTCTGGTATCGACCCTGATCTCATTGAAGATGTCTACATGGGCTGCACCAATCAAGCGGGGGAGGACAACCGGAACGTAGCCCGTATGGCGCTCCTTCTAGCGGGCCTACCCCACAGCGTCGCTGGCGCCACCATAAACCGTCTGTGCGCTTCGGGATTGGAGGCGATCAATCAAGCGGCCCGCGCCATAAGGTGTGATGAGGGAGATGTTTTCATCGCCGGCGGTGTGGAAAGCATGAGCCGAGCACCATGGTCGGTTCCGAAAACAGAACGACCTTTCCCATGGGGCAACGTCACCATGTACGACACCACCATCGGATGGCGGTATCCAAATCCAAAGATGGAGGCAATGTTCCCGTTGGAGGGAATGGGAGAGACCGCCGAGAATATCTATGATGAGACTGGAATAAGCCGCGAGGAACAAGAGGCCTTCGCATTTGAGAGCCAGAGGCGAGCGGCAGCTGCCATCGAAACTGGCCGTTTCAAGGACGAGATTGTTCCTGTGAGCATCCCACAGCGGAAAGGGCTGCCATTAGAAGTAGACACAGACGAACATCCCCGGATCAACATCGACGCTGATGGCAAAATCGAATTAGCAACCAGTCCGGAGAAATTGGCCAAGCTGCGCCCAGCATTTCGACCCGACGGAACCGTGACTGCCGGAACTTCCAGCGGAATCAACGACGGAGCTGCTGCGCTGCTGTTAATGTCGGAGGAGAAAGCCACCGAATTGGGATTCGAACCTCTTGCACGCTGGGTAACTTCAGCCGTGGCAGGGGTTAATCCGCGCACCATGGGCTATGGGCCCATTCCCGCCACACGGAAGGCGTTGGAACGCGCCGGTCTAACCGTGGAAGATCTGGATCTTGTGGAATTGAACGAAGCATTTGCCATTCAAGCGTTGGCATGCATCAAAGAATTAGGCCTCGATGTAGAGAAGACGAACGTTAATGGTGGAGCCGTGGCCCTTGGACATCCATTAGGATGCACTGGCGCTCGGTTGATGATCACACTGCTGCATGAAATGAAACGCCGTGCAGCAGCTGGTGAGAAGATGCGTTACGGACTAGCGACTCTCTGTGTGGGAATAGGCCAGGGGTGCGCCACCATCGTCGAGCGTCCGAATTAGGAGGAAATGGAATGGAACTGGAAGGCAAAGTCGCCATTGTTACCGGTGGCACCCGAGGTATTGGGAGGGCCATTGTCCTCGACCTGGCATCCAATGGTGCTGATATCGTTCTCAACTTCCGTAAAAGCGCCGATTTAGCTGAAGAGCTCGCCGAAACCATTCGTGGGATGGGAAGGCGCGCACTGGTCGTCCAGGCAGATGTCTCCAGTTTTGACGACGCCCAGGCGTTGGTCCAGAAGGTGCTGGATGATTTTGGCCAGGTGGACATTTTGATCAACAACGCGGGGATGAACTGGGACGGTGTAGTTTGGAAGATGACCGAGGAACAATGGGACAGGGTCATCGGAGTCGACCTCAAAGGTACATTCAATTACACCCGCGCAGTCACTCCCCTCTTTCGTGAGCAGGGCTCCGGGAAAATCGTCAACATCACCTCCATCAACGGCCTGCGCGGCAAGTTTGGTCAGTCCAATTACTCTGCTGCCAAGGCCGGAGTGATCGGATTCACCAAAACATGCGCTCGTGAGTTGGGTCGCTACAACGTTAATGTCAACGCTATTGCTCCGGGCTTGATCGAGACCGAGATGGTTAAAGAAGCTCCTGAACAGGTGCGTGAGATGGCCTTGGCAGAGATCGTCCTGGGACGACTGGGGCTTCCCGAAGAGGTTGCATATGTCGTGACTTTCCTGTGCAAAGAGAAGGCACGCCATATTACTGGACAGGTCATCCAGGTGGACGGTGGGCAATACATTTGATCAGTAGTCAGATATCAGTAGACAGTAGTCAGACTGCTAGTTGAGGAAGGTAAAACATATTTTCATCCATAAATCCTGATTTCTGATTACTGATTTCTAACTACGGTAATCTGGCTACTGAATACTGAAAGGAGTCTTGAATGAATTATCAACACATCATCTTTGAGAAGCGAGAGGGTGTGGCGAGGGTGACTCTTAACAAACCGCCATTGAATGTGCTCGACATTGCCATGATGCGTGAGATCACTTTAGCATTGGAGGATCTGATCGATGATGCGTCGGTCAAAGTGTTGGTCTTTGACGCTGCTGAGGACAGCAAAGCCTTTTCAGCAGGTGTGGATGTCTCCGAGCACACGGCTGACCTAGTCGACGAGATGATTGAAGTCTTTCACCGCATTTTTCGCCTTCTGGACTCACTGGAAATGCCCACTGTGGCCGTGGTGCAACGGGCAGCGTTAGGCGGAGGATGTGAACTGGCCCTCTTCTGCGACATGGTCATCGCATCCGAAAAGGCGAGTTTTGGTCAGCCGGAGATTCAGGTCGGCGTATTCCCGCCAATCGCAGTTGTTGCTCTCCCGGACATCATCGGACCCAAGAAGGCGATGGAGATGGTGTTAACGGGTGAACGGATATCAGCTGCCGAAGCCGAGCGGATTGGCCTAGCCAACATAGTTGTGCCGCCAGATGAACTTCCAGCAGCAGCTGAAGAGTTTGTGAGTAAGTTAGCCAGCTTGAGCGGTGCTGTCCTTCGGTTGACAAAACGAGCCGCTCGCATGGCGAACACGAAACCATTCTCAGAAAGATTATCGGCTGTGGAGGAGCTCTACTTAGGACCACTGATGCAAACAAAGGATGCCAACGAAGGGCTGGCCGCTTTCATGGAGAAGCGAGCGCCGGTATGGAAGGATAAGTAGTCGAGATATAGCCGCTTGCAAAGTGGAGATAGTGAAGAGGGACTAAGCATGAGATACGCAGAGACAGGGTTTAATTTAGAGATCGATCTATCCCGAGGAAGCGTTGAGAGAGTAGAAACTGATCCTAAAGATACCGAGCTCTATCTGGGAGGGCTGGGTACGAACGCCAAGATATTATGGGACAGAGTTCCCCCAGAAGTTGAACCTTTCTCTCCCGATAATCTATTAATATTCAGCGCCGGTCTTTTATGCGGCACTCCTGCTATCGGCTGTAATCGCACGATTGTCTCTACCATTTCTCCACAGACTTTGTTAATGGCATTTTCTATGATGGGAGGTTTTTGGGCTCCGGAATTGAAGTATGCCGGTTATGACAAAGTGATCCTCCGCGGCAAGTCCCCCGATTTGGTCTATTTGTGGATAAAGAATGACAAAGTAGAAATACGTGATGCCGCTCATTTGCAGGGTAAAGGCGCTATTGAAACTGCAGAGCTTATTCGACAGGAGTTGGATGAGCCAAAAGCCCAGATAGCAGCAATCGGCTTGGCCGGTGAGAACAGGGTCTATTTCGCTTCCATTGAGCAGGGTAGGTCTAGTGCCAGCCGTGGCGGAATAGGCGCCGTGATGGGAGACAAAGGGGTTAAGGCGATAGCTGTTCGCGGAACGGGTGACATCAATGTCGCCCGACCAGCCGAATTCATCGAGCTTTGTAACGAGGTGATGGAATATATAAAGTTCCGAGAAGAAAATCCCATTCGCGGGGTTATACCCATATTATCCGTGCTCGGATCACCGCAAGAGATGGCCGTCCATGATGAGAAGTGGCACACCGAGAATTTTATGTGGGGGAATGCCCGTGTTCGTCGAAAAGGGTTCTGGACTGAGGAAGTCGAAAAGGAGTGGACGGAGAGTTTAGAAAAAGCACGGACCCGGCTGATAAGCTGCTTCAACTGTCCATTGAAATGCGGTGCAACAATCTCCATGTCCGGACTTCCAACTTACATGATGAAGTGCTTTACAAAACTTACATACACTATGGCAGCCATGTCAAACCTGGACTTTGGCCTAACCATTGCGCAACGTGCTACGGAATATGGTGTGGATGGATACTCAGCACCCCAAGTCATGGCCTTCGCACTGGAGCTCTACGAGGCCGGCATTTTGTCCGACGACGACCTGCCGGGAATGCCGGAAGACAATGAGGATAGATTCTTCTGGCTGCTCGACAGAATTGTCCGCCGAGAAGGAATTGGCGATATTTTAGCTAATGGCACGTATTGGGCAGCCAAAGAGATTGGCAATGGCGCAGAGGCTTATGCTCACAACACCATCAAAAAGCATGAGCAGCTGCCCCTCAAACTGGGGATGCTCAATCCGGTTTATTTCCTGATGTACTCCACCGGAGAAAAGATAAACATTACGCAAATACAAGGGCAGTTCCCCCAGGCGCCTTTCCCCAAGAGAGAACACAGGGAGACCTTTGTGAAGGATTGGTTCCAGGTTCCTGATGACCGATTTAAACAGTACTTCTTGGATTGGGAACCGCGTGGGGAATTCTCCAATCCCTACTACCCTACGGTCGAAATGTGCTGCGACATCGTCGACTGGCATGAACAAATGCACTACATTGATGACGCCCTCGGGATGTGCACCGGTCTGTCATCCTTTCACTTGAAGCCGCCCTATCACATCCACAATTTCCCGAAATTCATCTCCGCGGGAGCCGGGATCGACATGGATGAAGCCAAACTGACGCAGGCAGCCAAGCGATATCGGACGCTGGTTCGAGCCATCAACATTGGACGCGGGATGAGAAGGAAAGATGAGAAGCCACCGGAGGATCATTGGAAGCATAGATTCCCCGAACTCGAAGAGGAGCTCCTGGATGCATATTACAAGTTCAAGGGGTGGAACAACGAAGGCATTCCTACGAAAGAGTCATTGCATGAGCTGGGATTGGATTATGTGAGCGACGAGTTCATTCAGAGGGGCATCTTGAACGGCAGCGTAGGTGCTCCTTCCAAAGAGACCTCAGTAGAACAAGAGTTGAAGTAGATCGAATGAGGCTGCAACCGTGAAGGGTGAGTAAATGAAGAGAGTAGTCAAGACAATCAAGATCGATGTTGAAAAGTGTAATGGTTGCCGGTCGTGCGAGGTAATTTGCTCTGCATTTCACGCTACAGACAAATACGGCAGCACGAATCCGGCAAGGGCTCGTATTCGGGTGGTTCGTGATCCCCTTTCAGACATTTATTTTCCTGTATACGCCGGAGATTATGCTCCAGCCGAATGTGCCGGTAGAGACAAATACATCATTGATGGAAAGGAATACGAGGAGTGTGCCCTCTGCAGAGCTTCCTGCCCATCCAGGGATGAGTTCAAAGAACCCGATTCAGGGCTCCCACTCAAGTGCGATATGTGTGAAGATGATCCGCCACAAGAAGAGCCCTTGTGTGTTCAGTGGTGCTACAACGACGCCTTGATTTATGAGGAAAGGGAAGAGCAAGCAGAAGAAGAAGTAAAGCTGGAGGAGATGGAGATCGGGCTGGAGTCATTGGTAGACAAATACGGATTACGGAAGGTGATAGATACCATTGCCCGAATATCGACGAATGAGTAAGACATCAAGATGATGGCAGAGGATTGAAGAGGCCAATGGAGACTGTACCACTTGCCGCATTCAAAGAGATCATAGATGAGGTGAAAGCCAACGGTGGAGACGCCGTCAAACTATGCTATGAGTGCGGAATGTGCGACACAGTGTGTCCCTGGAATAGAGTGACCACTTTCAGCATACGCAAGGTGATCCGCGAAGCGGCTTTTGGTCTGAGCGAGATAGAGCGGGAGGAGATTTGGCGATGCACTACCTGCGGGAGGTGCCCTCAACAATGCCCGAGGGACGTGAAGCAAATCGAGGACGTGGTGTCCTTGCGCAGGATCGCCACGGAATATGGTGTTATTCCTCCCCCTATCCGTCCTATACGCGCAGTCAGTGCAGGCCTTTCTGCTGAAGGTAATCCACTTGGCGAAGAACGAAATGCCAGGGGTGATTGGGCTGAAGGCTTATCTGTTAATACCTTCACCGAGGGGATGGAAGTTCTCTATTTCTCTTGTTGCTATACCAGCTATGACCCAAGGCTAAAGAAGGTGGCACAAGCCACGGCTGCTGTTCTCAAGAAGGCGGGGGTGGATTTTGGGATCCTGGGCGCCAAAGAGAATTGCTGCGGCGAAAGTGTGCGCAAAGCCGGCCACGAGGTGTTGTTCAAAAGCCTCGCTAGAGAAAACATTAAGACATATATAGAACACGGGGTGAAGAAGATCCTCGTTTCTTCCCCACATTNNAAAGGAATATCGGAAGAATGTGACTTATCATGACCCGTGTTACCTGGGCCGGCACAACGGCATCTATGACCAACCTCGAGAGGTCTTGAAAAAGATACCCGGCTTGGAACTGAATGAGATGGCAGAGTCGCGAGAAGATAGTCTCTGCTGCGGAATGGGAGGAGGTAGGATCTGGCTTGAAACTCCAGCCTCTGAAAGGTTCTCCAACATCAGACTGAAACAAGCGATCGGGATTGGGGCTGAGGTACTGGCAACATCATGTCCGTATTGCATCACCCAGTTCGAGGATACAAGATTTAGCCTGAATGATAGTGAGGCCAT
>JABAOH010134994.1_pt1 | contig 90249 bp, 101 predicted proteins | sample 7062181 | NCBI WGS metagenome assembly JABAOH01 (sample SAMN14538630, study PRJNA623070) | marine sediment metagenome | biome: marine biome [ENVO:00000428]; feature: marine pelagic biome [ENVO:01000023]; material: deep marine sediment [ENVO:00002113]; isolation source: pool of 5 deep marine... | reverse complement strand
CGCTCCCGTGGTGTAGTCCGGTCAAGCATCGGGGCCTCTCGCGGCTCCTTGGAGCCAGAGAAAGCCCCTGACAGGGGTTCAAATCCCCTCGGGAGCACTCGCTTAGGATGTCAATGATTTCTTATCTCCACATGCCCCTCCCACTCATGAGATTGACCCTCGTGGTGAATATGCAGTCAAAATCACTGGCCTTTGCCTGGATAGCCATTCTGATCGCACAGCTGGGCGTGCTGCTGTATGGCCTTCTGGCGGTTCTGGCGCCCGACATACTCATCGGAGCCTTTGAGAATTTCACAGGACAGAGTTGGTCTGCACTACTTTCCACGAACCCCGAGACTGCTGAATACATCCTACTCGTAGTCAGACTCGTCGGGGCATACAACATAGCGTTCGGGGTGGTGGCTATCCCCATCGTATTCTTCAGTTTCAGAAAGGGCGAAGCATGGTCTTGGTATGCCCTCCTCTTCGGCAGCTCTGCGGCCTACCTCAGTCCGATGATCTTTGACCAAGTCGTGGGGGTCATAGGCCTCTTCGAGATTCTGGAATACGTCTTCCTCGCGTTGGTCTATCTGGCGCTAGGAGTTTCCGCAAGAGATGTGCTGAAGGGGAGATCCGGGGCCACGGATACGCAAGCAGACCGTTCGTGAAGTGCCTCAAGCCCCTTGCGTCGTCCCCACCCCGCGCAGACCAGTTCCCTCCAGGCACGAATCCGTCTGGAAGCCGCACGGAGGCCCGTCGCGAGTGCTAAGCACCGCATGATGGCGTAGGTGACGCCTTGAGGTTCCTCAAGCGTGAACACCAGGGCGCATGAGGCCACAGCAGGAGGCTTATACCCCGCTAGCATCTACAATGGTGAAGTGCAGTCGGGACGGGAGGGCCTATGCAAGACCTGCCTGACATGTTGAGAATTGACCCCCTAGACTATGTCGCCAACATGGGGACGCCGATTGGCCTCTACCTCAGGTCAGAGGTCCTCGGCGAGGTGGCTGAGGGCGATGAAAGCCTCCGACGCAAACTCTATCGAGAGATCGTGGAAGGCCAGGCACCCGACGGAAGCTGGGGTCAGTCATTTGTGCACACTGCGAACCGCCTATGGGACCTCGCCCTCATGGGATTTCGCTCGAAAGATTCCCACGCGAGAAAGGGACTCGTGTGGCTCCTCGCTCAGCAGACCCTCCAGTACCACGGCCAACCAGGTTTCTTCAACTCCACAAACAAGAACGACCCGAGAATCATGAGGGACACCTACTATGGGGAGTTCGGACCGGGATGCTCGAACTTCTATCAGACCACCTATGCGGTTCATTTGCTCAATACCCTGGGCTATGGTGAGGGCCAGGCGGAGAGGAGCATCCGATCCTACCTCGAGTTCTGGGGACCAGAGTGGTGTGGGGCTTGGTGCACGATCAACGTACTTCGGGTGCTGCTCGAGCACCCGTTGAGTTCAGGGTCCGAGAACGTGGAGTCTGGCCTTAAGTACCTGGCAAAGCGACAGACCCGAACGGGTGCCTGGAAGGGTTTCCCCTTCTATCACACATTCCACGCCCTCTCCCGAGGGCATCACGACCTGGTCGAGCATATGCTCGATTGGGCGCTACCCTCTGTTATCCGTCGTCAAAACAGGAATGGCAGTTGGGGTCGAAGGGAACCCGAGACTGAAACGTACCTCATTCTGGATGGTTTGAGAAATAGGGAGACTGGACAGTGATGCGTTCAGCCGGCCCTCGCGCTCTTGGCCGGCTGCTACAAGCGGTAGCTTGGCAGACACCTTGGTGAGTGTTCCTGATGCAGCTCTTTGAATACGTCACTGGATTGACCCCAAGGAGCCTCAAGTTTGGCTTGGGGCATCCCTACTTCGCATTGATCCTTACAGTCCAGCGAATCTTCAAGAACTCAGACTACTGGAATCACACCTTCCTCGCCCGGCTTACAGGGCTACCTGGGGATTCGATAAGAAGCGCTTATGAACTTCAAGAAGGACGGGCGAGAGAGTTGCTCCAGATTCTTGACCGTCTTGGCAGATCGGCACCCGGTCGGGGACTTCTACATGGTCATGTGCTCTACTGCCTTTGTCGACTCCTTGAACCTCAAACCGTTGTGGAGACCGGGGTGTCAAGTGGGGTCTCTTCCTCAGTCATTCTCAGGGCACTCGAAGACAACCAGAAGGGCGAGCTGATCTCGATAGAGCTACCCGAGGTCCGCGAGCCAGGCTGGCTGATTCCAGCAGAACTGCGGAGGAGATGGCGACTGATGCTGGGGAGAAGTCAGGATGTCCTGCCTAGCATCTTGGAGGAGCTAGGAACGATAGACCTCTTTCTCCACGACAGCGAGCACACATATGAGAACATGATGTTCGAATATGACGCGGCATGGAAGTTCCTTAGAGTTGGCGGCATTTTGGTTTCCGATGACATAGGGTGGAACTCAGCTTTCCTGGACTTCGCGCGCTCTCAAAGACGTTTACCCAGCATTTTGGTTGGTAGATTTGGCGGCATTGTCAAATAGGGATTCCCCCAGGTATCCGCACTCCTCTTTAAACGATGACACGGATAACCCTGAATCGATTGAGGTGAGAACATCACCCAGACCTTTCGGGTATCCCTAGTCCAGGCGGCCCCCGACCTAGGCGACAAGGAGGCCAACCTGAGTAGGATGAAGCGCTTCGTGGAGGGAAACGAGGCGGACCTCTTCCTCTTTGGCGAGCTGTACCTCTCTGGCTACATGGCCAAGGACCACTTCTCGAGGCTCGCGGAAACCCTGGAAGGGCCGTCCGTGAAGGCCGTGGCTCAGCTAGCCGAAAAGGCAAACGCGGATATCATCTTCGGCATGCCTGAGAGAGATGAGGAAGTGAATGTACTATACAACAGCTCCATCTACGTCTCCAGACATGGTCAGGTCCAGTCGTACCGGAAGCTTTATCCCGCCAACTTCGGACCCTTTGAGGAGCTGCAGTACTTCCGCCGAGGAGACGATCTGGTCGTGGTGGAAACGGACTGGGGTAAGATCGGCCTGCTCATATGCTACGACACCTTCTTCCCTGAGGTTCCGAAGGGACTCGCCCTCAGGGGCGCGAAGGTACTGGCATGCATCTCCGCGGCTCCGGCCACCAGCAAGCCCTTCTTCGACATTGTCATCCCGGCAAGGGCCGTGGAGAACACCTGCTTCTTCCTCTACTCTAACATCGTCGGGACGGAACTCAACATGGTGTTTCAGGGCGGGACCCAGGCCATTGGGCCCCGCGGGGAGGAGCTGGCCAGGGCTAAGGACTTCGAGGAGGGTGTGGTGACCTGCACAGTCGACCCGAGAGACGCTGAGACCGCCAAGAGGTTCCGGCCGACCATTCGCGACACGAGGCCCGAGGTTTTGTCCCTGCTCATGGAGGAGGCCGAGAGAGGCGAACAGATCGATGAGTGAGGGATCCGGCCCAAAACCCTTATTCTTCAGGTAAGACGGCCTGAAATCTGCCCCTTCCTTTTCTCTCTTTTTCCTCACTTTCACCTACCCCTGAGCAGAGGCCCTATTGACTTCCACCTGTCAGAAGGTCAGCTGGGAACCCCGAGCCAGACACCGATTGGGCCTACCAATGAGGCCGATGAAGAATACTAATCGGGCTGTTGCCTCCTAACGTCTATTCCTCTGGCAAGGCGGCCGAAAATCCGACTCCCCTTTTCTCATTCTTTTTCAAGCTAGCCAGCCCACTTCATTGGCAATGTATAAGTCATGATTACCCCTTTGAACACATTCGGGGAGAACCGCAATGACGCGTCTGCAAGTTGCGTGGTTTGGAGTAGGCTTGGTGTTGGCCCTTATAGCAGCCGCTTTCATGATGGAAGGAAGCATCTTGGGAGAGAGGACCACAGGTATAGCAACTGTAATGGCGATAGTAGGAATCGCCTTGATAGCCACCTCTGGGATAACAATAACGGGCAAGCCCAGGAAACCCCTTAGCTAGCTCTCGCTTGTTCTGCACACAAAACCCTTATAATCCCCCTGGAGTTAGAAGCATCTCCAGGAACCCGTGACTGAGGTTCCTCAAACCGAAGGAGGTTCACCGATGGCTAAGCCCCTCTACGTCAGATTCGAGATGCCCAGGGACCTGTACGACAGAGTATACGAGATGGTCGAGAGCGCCAGGGACACCGGAAAGGTCCGCAAGGGCACCAATGAGGTGACGAAGCTCGTGGAGAGGGGAGAGGCCCTCTTCGTCGTCATGGCCGAGGACGTCTCACCCGAGGAGATCCTGGCCCACATGCCGCTCCTCTGTGAAGAGCGTGAAGTACCCTATGGGTACGTTCCGAGCAAACAGGAGCTAGGTGTCGCGGCCGGATTGGGGAAGTCCACGGCCTCCTGCTGCATAGTCGACCCCGGCAAGGCCAAGGGTCTTGTCGAGGAGTTGAACGCCACACTGACGAAACTCAGGGGGAAGTGATACGGCTGAGGACAGCATTCCTGCGGAGGTAGTGGAGGTTGTCGGCAGGACCGGTATGAGCGGCGAGGCCACCCAGGTGAAGGTCCGGGTCCTCGAAGGCAGGGACAGGGGCAGGATCATCACCCGCAACGTCAAGGGAGCCGTCCAGGTCAAGGACATCCTCATGCTCCGGGAGACGGCCCGTGAGGCTCGGAAGCTTTCGGTAAGGTAGACGAGAGATGCCCGTCACCAGAACCTGCACATTCTGCGGTAACGACATTGAGCCTGGAACGGGCAAGATGTTCATCCGGAAGGATGGGACGATTCATTTCTTCTGCTCAGGCAAGTGTCAAAAGAACCAACTTCACCTTGGCCGCATCGGTCGTCGGGTACGCTGGACCCGTCGATACGTGAAGGCGCTACAGACAGTCCCTCCCCGCAGGGTAGCAGCCCCTCCCGAGGAGGCGCCCGCCGGACCGCCGGCTGAGGACAAGGAAGCGGTTCTGGAGGCCTTCGCCGAAATCCCCGGTGTGAGGGAGGCCATGGCTGAGGGACTCTGGGAGAGCGGCTTCACTTCCATGGAGAAGCTGCAGAAGGCGGACGAGGAAGCCCTATTGCAGGTCAAGGGCATCGGACCCGCCACGGCGAAGAAGATCGCCGACCACCTGAGGGAGGGGGGCGAATGAGCGCTGAAAGGACCTTCGTTCTCATCAAACCTGACGGCGTGCAGCGGGAACTCGTTGGTGAGATCATAGGGCGCTTCGAGGCCAAGGGCCTGAAGATCGTGGCTGCCAAGATGGTCCAGGTCACAGAGGACCTGGCAAAGGAGTACTACGCCGAGCACATCGGGAAGGGCTTCTTCTCGTCCCTAATCGAGTACGTGACTTCCGGGCCCGCGGTCGCCATGGTTCTCGAGGGGGAGGGCAGCGTGGGCTCGGTGCGCGCAATCATAGGCGCAACCGATCCTGCCGAGGCACAACCCGGGACCATCAGGGGAGACCTGGGCCTCGACATTTCTCGCAACCTCATTCACGGGGCGGACAGCCTCGAGAGCGCCAAGCGCGAGATCGCCCTCTTCTTCAAGCCGGAGGAAATCCAGAAATACAAACGTTCTGATGAGTCCTGGCTGACTGGGCCTTGACCTCCTTCTGGCAAGAAACTTCTAATAGTGCCCGACAGGATTGCAAACCACACCATGATTAGGCAACCCATCGTCAGCGTCCTCGGACACGTGGACCACGGCAAGACGACCCTGCTGGACAGGGTGAGGGGCACCAAGGTCGCCGCTCGAGAGGCGGGCGCCATAACCCAGCACATCGGGGCGACTGAAGTCCCTCTGGACGTCATCATGGAGATGTGTGGGGAGCTCGTAGGCGGGAGAACTTTCAAGGTCCCCGGACTCCTCTTTATCGACACGCCGGGACACCACGCTTTCACAACCCTGCGGGCAAGGGGCGGGGCCCTGGCAGATTTGGCGGTCCTGGTCGTGGACATCAACGAGGGGCTGCGGCCTCAGACCGTGGAGTCCCTCAGGATTCTGAAGCAGTATAAGACGCCCTTCGTCGTTGCCGCCAACAAGATAGACCTCATCCCGGGATGGAGGAAGAAGCCAGAAGCCTCATTCCTTCAGGCCTACGAGTCTCAGCGGGAGGGCGCGAGGGGGGAGCTGGATGAGAGGCTCTACTCTCTCGTAGGGACGCTCTTCGAGCACTCCTTCTCTGCCGACCGATACGACAAGATCGAGGACTTCCAGAAGGTGGTGGCCATCGTCCCTTGCAGCGCCAAACATGGCGAGGGGATACCCGACCTCCTCCTGGTCCTCGTCGGTCTTGCCCAGCGCTTCCTCGAGGAGGAGCTGAAGACGGAGGAGGAGGGGGCTGGAGCGGGCACGATACTGGAGGTGAAGGAGGAGAGAGGCCTCGGCGTCACCCTTGACGCCATCCTCTACGCGGGTAAGCTGAAGAAGGGGGATTCGGTGGTCCTTGGGACTCCCAGCGGGGAGCCGAGGATGACGAAGGTCAGGGCCCTCTTGAAGCCCCGCCCGCTGGACGAGATCCGGGACCCGGAGAACAGGTTCGAGCAGGTGGATGAGGTCCGAGCCGCCGCCGGGATAAAGATCGCAGCCCGAGACCTCGGGGATGTGGCCGCGGGAGCCCCTCTCAGGGTAGTGGGCGACGAGGTGGACGAGGCCAGGAAGCAGGTGATGGAAGAGACGAAGCTCGAGGTCGAACTCTCCGAGGACGGCCTCATCATCATGGCGGATGCCCTCGGATCCCTTGAGGGCTTGGCGTATCAGATGAGGGAGGAGGGGCTAGGAGTCCGCCAAGCCTCCCTGGGTCCCGTCGCCCGCAGGGACGTGGTGGAGGCCGCCACCATCCAGGACCCCTTGAAGAAGGTAATCCTGGCCTTCAACGTACCCCTACTTCAGGAGGCCGAGGACGAGCTCAAGAAGCATCCCGAGGTGAAGGTCGTTCAGGCCGACGTAGTGTACAGGCTCATCGAGGAGTACGACGACTGGCGTGCTCGGAAGGCACACGAGATTGAGGAGGAGAGCAGGAAGGAGATAGTCTACCCGGGCAAGATCCTTCTCCTGCCTGAGTATGTCTTCAGAGTCTCCAAACCAGCCATCGTTGGAGTTCGTGTTCTCACCGGGAGGACTCGAGTCGGACAATCCCTGCTGCGAGAGGACGGCAGGATCGTTGGTAGAATCAAGAGCGTCCGAAGTGGCGAGCAGTCGCTCCAGGAAGCGAGGACGGGAGACGAGGTCGCCGTTGCCATCGAGGGCCCCACAGTGGGGCGCCAGATCAAGCCCGGTGACGTGCTATACGTTGATATCCCCGAGGGTCACGTTAAGCAGTTGGACCAGAGTGACCTGAGCCAGGACGATTCCGAGGTGTTAGAGGAGGTCAAGGCCATAAAGCGGCAGGAGGATCCCTTCTGGGGCATGTAGCCCCGGGGTTTTCGCAGTAGGGAGGATGAAACCATGGGAGAAGATGATGTCGCGATCGCCCTCAAAGATGCCAAGCTTGGCAAGAGGCCCTGGCTCCAGTGCAAGGACTGCAACAAGTGGTACGGGGCTGAGGACGACGAATACGGGCCCTGCCTCTACAAGCACTCCCAGGAGGACCATCGGTTCGTTACCTACGGGGCCCACTACTGCGACGAGGCTGACGAGCTCATAAGCAGGGGGCTGTTCGAATCCGCAGAGTAGTCCCGATGGAGCCTGGGGACATCGAGTTCGCTATCCAGCTGACTGACCTCGAGGACTGGGGATACACAGAGGGGGATTTCCGTCGATTCATGCGGATGGAGCGCGAGGGCGCCCTGGTCGCGTGGGACGGTTCCAGCCGTGTCGGCGTCACGTTGACCACTGTGTATGGAAGGATTGCGTGGATAGGCGGCGTCATAGTGGCTCCCAAAGCTAGAGGGAAAGGACATGGGCAGGCCCTGGTCAGAAGGGCTGTGGAGTACGCTCAAGAGCAGGGCGCTTCGACATGCTGGCTCAACGCCTACGTCCACACACAGGAGTTCTATGAATCCCTGGGATTCAAGGCCTCCGGCGGTACCTTCCGCTTCGAGGGCAAGGCACCCGGCGAGCTGCAACGCGAGGCGAGGTTCCTCCATGCCGGAGGCTTGGAAAACCTTGCGGCCTTCGACGCCCCCTTCTTCGGCGAGAATCGGCAGAAGGTCCTGCGGGAGCTCTATTACGACTTCGGAGATAGCTTCTTTGTCTGGCACGAGCACGGTTGGCGGGGCTACATCGTCGGGGCCCCCTATGCGGGTGGAGTGGAGGTCGCCCCCTGGGTCGGCGATCCGAGGAGTCCCGAAGTCGCGGAGCGTCTCATCTCGCACTTGCTGGCCATCTATCCAGGCTCGACCTTCAGCATGAATGTCCCGGCGGAGAACCCAAAGGCCCTCGAGATTGTGGATAGCCTGGGGTTCGGGAGGGTTTTCGAGACCGTCAGGATGCACCACGGGGAGGGCAGCCACGGCATCGACCCTAAGGGAATCTTCGCCCTCGGAGGCCTGGAGAAGGGTTAATGTCGAGGACGGAACGGATCCTCGGACTCATTGGCTTCGCGCTCGCCATCGTAGGAGCCATCCTCCTGCTGCAAGATGGTGTGAACTTCAGCCCATCGCTGGAGGGCGTGCTCAACGCTCTCCCACCGCTGATTCTCGGAGTCATGGCGGTGATCGGAGCTTTCCTGCAGGTGACGAAGAGACACTTGGAGGGCGGACTCCTCTGCGTCATCGCAGGCATCGTTGCCCTCGTCCTCGGACTCGGTGTCGTACCGGCCGTGGTCGTCCTCCTGGGAGGCGTACTGGGGCTTGTGGCGAAGGCCACCTGATCCTCTCAGATCCTTGGCCCGATGAGTTGCCACAGGATGAGCGCCAGGATGAACAAGGCGACTATGTAGGACACGTTCCGGGCTGCCTTCTCCCGATCCTCTGCCCGCATGCCAGCCTTCATCCTCTTGATTCCCGAGTCGATCCAATCCCTGAACAGGTACCCCCCGTCCAGGGGGACCGCCGGTAGGGCATTGGTCATTCCCAGCATCAGGCTGATCCAGAATACCCAATAGACGGCATTTGCAATGATCCAGAATACGGGTGAGGGCAGGGCCCCCAGGGGCCCCGTGACTTCGTAAAAAGACGTTGTCGGCGGTTGGATGGGTGAGAGGCCCTGGAACGGGAGCAGAATGTATGCAAAGAAGGCACCGGCCCAGCCCAGTCTCTTGCTGGACTCAAAGGGATTGTAGATGTCGGGGTTGGTGCTCACGGTGGTGACGCCTACGTATGCCCGGCCTTCGTCCTCCGGGACTCCCGTGAAGTCGAATCTATTGGCGAGAGTTAGCTCCCGATCCTCCGTGGTGCCATCGTGGAAGATTGAGAGAGAGACTACCTCCCCCGCACTGAACTGCTGCAGCACCTCGCTAAATGCTACTCCATCCATGACCGGCGTGCCGTTAATGGCTAGGATGATCATTCCCTCCGACAGGCCTGTTGCATCTGCAGGACTCTCCGCAACGACACGCGTAATGCCCATGCCAGGGGCCTTGGCCTGGACGGCCCCCATGATAGCCAGTGAGAAGATGAGAGCCATTATGAAGGCGGTAATCATATTGCTTCCTGGTCCGGCGGCGTAGACCGTTCCCCTCTTCCTCTTGTCAAGGGCCTTGAGCTCCTCCTCCTCGGGTTCCACGAAGGCCCCGATGGGGACTATGAAGAGAAGGACTCCCAGAGACCGAATGGCGACCTTCCACCTCCTTGCAAGGACGCCGTGGGAGAACTCGTGAATCACGACAGCGACCACTAGGGCAAAGATGCCGTAGGTCAGCGGTATGAAGGGGTTAACCCCCGGCAAGCCTATGAGGGCCTCGGGTGCGGGCGCACTTCCGGCAGGAATGTTGGCGACCAGGGTGGCGGTCCAGATCAGGAGGAAGGTTATCCCCACCATCGTGACCGCTATAAGGATCACGTAGAAGTCACCGAGAACTCGCAGACCCCGCCACTTGGAGAGCCGCTCGATGAGCGCTCGGCCCTTGACTGTCTTGAGCATCATGAAAGGGCCGAAGAGGGATATCCTCTGCTCCTTCGGAGGTGGACGTGCGTCCTCAGCGGGTCGAGGCTCAACGCCTTCCTCCGGGACCGGGGCAGGCCTGATGACTCCAAGCCTGACCAGGACGTAGAGAAGAACGAACCAGGCACCGATGGCGGAGAAGAATATGTAGATTCCGTCAACCATTCCGACCGCACTACTCCGCCGCGTTGCTATAAACCTTATCAGTGGCGGGTCCAGACTTCCTCGGAGATGCTCTCGTACAGGGACTGGAGATCGTCTCCGTCCTCCTCGACTCCCTGCAAGGCCTTGCGCATCTTGTCCACCCTGAGGACCCAGTAGTGTATTCGCCAGAGCTTCCCGCGGGTGACCATTACCTCTTCCTGGCGGGTGCCAAGGAGGCCCTCCTCTTCCAGCATGTAGAAGACGTCCCGGTCCTCGGGCTGGAGGACGTTGTCGATGACCTCTGTGCCATAGCCGAAGAAACCGAGGAGGTACTCCGCCACCTGACGCGTCTCCCGCTTCCCCATACCCTTAGGACCTAGGACCGCGTCGAGAGTGTCACGAAGTTCCTCGTATGTAACGACTGTCAACCTATTGCTACAATCTCTCGGTTCCCACCTAAAATACTAGCGGGGCTGTTCTCATCCTTGAGAATCATGGGCCGAAGGAAGGGCGCCCCTGTCACCCTATTAGTACAGGGTGCATCCTTTCGACCGACATGCACTCCATGGTGTACATGACGGCGGGGGACGAGGAGGAGGCGAAGGCGATAGTCAGGAGCCTCGTGGAGGACGGTCTGGTGGCGTGCGGCAACGTCTTCCCAATCCGATCCATATACCGCTGGGAGGGGGAGACTCGGGAGGAGACGGAGGCTGGGGCCATCATGAAGACCCGATCCTCCCTGGTGGAGCGCGTAAAGGAAGAGATTCAGCGCCTCCACTCTTACGAGGTGCCGTGCGTGGCAGTTTATACCATGGACAGCGGGCTGCCGGCCTACCTGGCCTGGGTGGATGAGTCTACTTCACCAGGGTGATCGCCGCATACCCGACCACGTCTCGCATGGGCTGCACATCCCCGGAAGTGCCGTACTTAAGGAGCTCGCCCCTGCATCTGCCGAGGGTCTCCAGGGTAGCCATGACAGGGCCGTAGCCGCACATGCTCACGTTCTGCTCCTCTACTGTCTTGTACAGACCGGAGGCGTCCCCCTTCACGATCCGCTCGATGGCCATCCTGTCCTTGGCGGTGGCGACCTCCTGCGGGACGTAGTGGGAGAAGTCAGTGGAGGCAATCACCACGGCGTCCACCCCACTGAGGGCGTCCGTGAGAACCGATCCTACCGCCTCGGCAGCCTCGTGGTCCTGAACACCCATGCAGATGGGCACAAACTTCACGCCCTTCCTCAGATGCTGGAGGAAAGGCAGCTGCACCTCGATGGAGTGCTCGAAGCGATGCGCCTCCATGTCTTCCTCCAGCGCGCCTCGGATGACCGCGGCCGCCAGCTCCTTGTCCACCTTGGCCACCCCCAGGGGGGTCTCGAAATCCTCAGTGCCGACGGCAAGGGGCATGCCGTAACCTGTGTGGTTCGGGCCGACGATCACGTAGGTATCCGGGAACCCGTCCTTCGAGAGGGCCAGGTATGCATGGGCCGCTACGGGGCCCGAGTACATGTAACCCGCGTGCGGCACGACAAGGGCGGAGAGGCTTCTTGCGTCGCCAGACTCGCCAGGGAGCTCGCCAGGACCGTGGGCACCAGCATAGCACGCCTCAATGTCCGTCACCAGCTGGTCCCGATCGCTTGGATAGAACTGGCCGGCAACGGCGGGCCTCCGCAACGCATCACCTACAGCGTGGCCTCGAAGTCATCGATGGTCATCTTGAACTCATCATCCTTCTTGAGCTGCCCCTTATGCTTCTGGTACTCGCGGGTCAGAAGCCAGTAGATCGTGGCGAGGGCCCTTCGACCCTTGTTGTTGGTCGGTATCACCAGGTCGACGTACTTGGTCTCGTTGTTGGCGTCGCAGAGGGCCACTACCGGAACGCCGACGTTGACCGCCTCCTTCAGCGCCTGCTGGTCAGCAGCCGGGTCAGTAATCATGAGAACCTTCGGCTCGAGATACTGCGGCAGCTCGGGATTGGTTAGCGTCCCTGGGACGAAACGACCTGGGAAGACGTGGCATCCAACGGTGGACGAGAATACGCGAGCGGGCTTCTGGCCGTACTGCCGGGCCGCCACCACTAACATCTGCTTGGGATCATGACTCGCCAGGAACTTCGCCGCGAGTTTGATCCGGGCGTCCGTCTGCTTGATATCGAGGACGTACAAACCGTCGGTTCTGACCTTGTAGATGAAGGACCTCATGTCCTTGCTCTTCTGCTGGGTCCCGATGTGGACCCCACTGGTAAGGTACATGTCCTCAGAAATCAGGAGCTCCTCGTCTTCCTTCTCAGCCTGCGCCATCCCCTAGGTCAACTCCTCTTCGATCCGTATTAGCTCATTGAGCTTGGCAGTCCGCTCGCCCCCGACGGCGCCCGTCTTTATGCCCTCGCACCGGAAGGCCACCGCCAGGTGGGCGATGGCGTCGTCGTTGGTTTCGCCGCTCCGATGGGAGATGATGCTCTTAAAGCCATGCTGGTGGGCGTAGTCCACCGCCAGTAGGGTATCGGTCAGGGTTCCAATCTGGTTGGGCTTAATCAACGCTGCATTGCAGGCTCCCATCTCCACCCCCTGGCGGATCCTATCGACGTCTGTGACGAATAGGTCGTCGCCAACGATGAGACACCTGTTACCCACCGCCTCCGTCAAGCGGGCAAACCCGTCGAAGTCGTTCTGCTCGAGCGGGTCCTCCACCGAGTAAAGGCCGAACTCGTCCACCAGGCGCACGACCTCCTCAACCTGCTCCTCAGCCGTCAGGCTTCTGTCTCGATAGACGTACATGCCTTCCCGGTAGAACTCGGAAGCGGCCATGTCGAGGGCTGGTCTGCACTGGAACCCCACCTGGTCCTCTACCTCGGCGCACACCTCCGCCAAGATGGAGAGAGCCTCCTCGTCCTTCATGGGCGCGACCCACGCTCCCTCGTCGCCCCTCGCCAGGGCCGTGTCTGGGAGGCGTTTGACAAGCACATCGCCGACCATGTGGTGGGCCTGGGCATTAGCAAAGACGGAGTCGACCACGGTGGGGCCCAATGCGACACAGAGGAACTCTTGGATCGTGGTCCCTCCGCGAGCGTGTGCTCCACCCCCAATGAGGTTTCCGAAGGGTCGTGGCAGCCGGTTGGCCATCATGCCGCCCAGGTACCGGTATAGCGGAAGGTCCAGGGCCGAGGCTGCGGCCCTGGCCACGGCGATGGAGGTCGCCACGGCGACGTTCGCGCCGATGGAGGAGAATCCCACGGTGCCATCGGCCTCGTGTAACGCGCTGTCTACCTCCTCCTGGAACACCGAGTCCATTCCCGCAACCCTGGGCACGACCTCTGCTTCGAACCTCTGGATGGCCAGATCCACATTCCCTTCCGGGAAGGCCAACGCCTCGTGGACCCCGGTACTTGCTCCGCTGGGGGAGGAGAATCTTCCGAAGCCCGAAATGGTGTAGACGTCGACCTCCACCGTGGGATTGCCGCGGCTGTCGAGAACCTTCCGGATTGCAATGTCCTCTATGAGGGTCAACGAATACACCACTCGCTGGACATCGAAGGGGTCCCTAATGTGTCGATCCGTGCGTTGGGAATCAAACTAGACCTCGTTTTCGTCCCTAGGATGCTGACTCCTTAAAGCTTTGTGCGAGCGCGTTTTTCGCGACTTTAGGCGTGAAACCGACGAAGCATTAATATCGAGGAAGCTTATGCCACGTCGAACTACCATGGTTCAAGCCTACTGCGTGAAGTGTAGGGCCAAGCGGGAGATGCGCAACCCCCAGCGCATCACCATGAAGAACGGGAAGCCTGCGACCCAGGGAACCTGTCCTGTCTGCGGAACGAAGATGTTCCGCATCGGCGGCTAGCCCTGTAACGCGTGAAATCCAGGGCATTGCGGCTCCCTCGAGGAAGCAGGTTCAGGCACCCTCGATAGGGACCCCTCTCGCATTGTAGAATGGGCGTAGTCGGACCTGCAAGGGTTTTTATCAGGCACTATCTTCCTCAGGATGGGTGTATTGATGAAGGCCCCTCACATCAAGATAAAGCCGCCGGGGCCGAAGGCCAGAGAGATTATCCAGAGGGACGACAGGTATCTTGCAACCAGCACGAAGACCTCTCCCCTGGCCGTGAAGAGGGCCAAGGGCGCCGTCGTGGAGGATGTAGATGGGAACCTCTACATCGACTTCACATCTGGCGTCGCCGTGGCGAACCTTGGGCACGTTAACGAGGATGTTCTGGAGGCCGTGCAGGCCCAGCTCCAGGATCTCTGGCACTTCGCGGGTACCGACTTCTACTACGATGTCCAGGTGGAGGCTGCTGAGCTGTTGGCGCGCCTTACACCTGGGGACTTTCCCAAGAAAGTCTTCTTCACCAACTCCGGCACGGAGAGCGTCGAGGCTGCCATCAAGCTAGCCCGGTGGAACAGGGAGGGCAAGCAGTTCCTGGCCTTCATGAACTCCTTCCACGGCAGGACCATGGGATCATTGGCCCTCACTGCAAGCAAGAGGGTCCAGAGAGAGAGGTTCGCCCCCTGGATGCCGGGGGTCCATCACGTTCCCTACGCCTACTGCTACAGATGTCCCTACAAGCTCACCTATCCTGAGTGCGACCTCTGGTGTGCTAAGACCATAGAGGAAACCTACCTCAGGGGTCTGGTACCCCCGAAGGAGCTGGCCGCCATCTTCTTTGAGCCGCTGCAGGGCGAGGGAGGCTATGTCCTCCCACCGCCGGGCTGGACGAAGGAGATCGAGCGCATCGCCCGGGAGAACGAGATCCTCCTCATAGCGGACGAGGTGCAGACGGGCATCGGCCGAACCGGGGCGATGTTCGCTGTGGAGCACACCGGGGTCGTACCCGACGTCATCACCCTCGCCAAGGGGCTGGGGTCTGGCCTACCCATAGGAGCCATCGTCTTCGACGCACGCCTTGACTTCGGTGTCAAGGGAGCTCACAGCAACACTTTTGGAGGGAATGCTGTGGCGTGTGCGGCGACGGTAGCCACCCTGAAGATCATAGAGAGGGAAGGTCTCCAGAAGAGGGCGTCCGTCCTGGGAGAGAGGATGCACAAGCGGCTCGAGGAGATGCGGACTCTATTCCCCATAATGGGTGACAACCGAGGCATCGGGTTGATGAGGGCAACGGAGCTTGTCCACGCTTCGGAGGGAAAGGAGCCCGCTGTAAAGGAGAGGAATCAACTCATTGACGAAGCGCTTAGCAGGGGCCTCATACTCCTGCCCTGTGGCGAGTCGGCTGTTCGTTACGCGCCACCGCTGACCATCGAAGAGGACCTGCTCGAATCTGGGCTCGATGTCCTTGAAGAGTCCTTCAAGGCGCTACCGAAAGCGTCGTAGGCGCGCGCCTCTGGAAAACGTTCGTCATCCTGCTGAGCGGTTTGCTTAGATGCCGGCGAGCCGAAGCGGGAGGCTCGTAGAATCGCTCCTCGAGGGAGCGGTCCAGAGTCCTGAACACTGCCGCCTCGGGCGGCAGCCGGGTGCTGCACCTGCGGCACCTAAAGCCCTTCTCCCTCCCGATGGACTTCATGGACTTGGCACAGCTCGGGCACTTGGGGTTCGCCACCTTGATCGTCAGGCGGGCCAGTCGGAGAATCTCCAACTTCTCCAGGTTGACAGACCGGGGCTCCTCTCTCACGGACCCGTAGGCCTTCATCTCGTCGCCTGGACGGAGTTGATGGACGACCCTCCGGAAGCTCTTGGTAGGCTCATAAGCAACGCAATCCACCACATCGCCGTCATCCAGCGGGAAGACAACGTGACCCCCCGGCACGGTGGCCGGTGGGCGGACCACGATTCCCCGCACGACGGCCGATGTATGTGGCCTCAGGTTCTTGACTGACTGTGGAACGAGGTGCTCGTCGGTTCCCTGATTGGTCTCGAAAAGGAGCCATCGCTCAATTCTCTCGCTGCGGAGGCTGGCTAGGGCCTCAGGCAGGACTTCGGCCACGTCTCCTCGGATCCCCAGCAACACGGGACATGGCGAATTGGGTGCCAGGACGGTGTGGTTGCTCTCGGGGTCGTAGTTGTTGAACGTCGTGGGGAAACGATCGTCCAGCGCCATGACGTCCTCCTTCTCCACTTGCCGCTTGATTCCCCATCGGCCCCGCTCTCTGTAGGCCAAGACCTCGTAGGTTCTGTCCCTGGGTCGCCAAGAGGTCGCGGCCAGGGCTCCGACCAGCCCCCTCGGTCCCCGGGGCGCAAAGTAGTGGTCGGCATCCCTCAGCATTGGTGCCAAGGTCTCCTGATGGACGACTTCACGGACGGCCTTCCAGTAGAGGGACGGACCGGGGGGATGGCGCGTAATCACGAGTCCTGGCCGGGTGTCCCTGGCTCCCAAGTCCGATAGCTCCAGGACTGTCTCCTTGCAGACCTTCCACAGATCCGCACCGTTGTCCGTCGGGGCGGCCCTGGGATACGCCATGAGTGGGCTGCCTCCCACCATACCGACCCTGAAAGCCACGCCTCTCCCCCGTCCGAACCGCAGACAGAGAGCCCCGTTGCCTCGCGTCTTCCAGGGGATATTAGGGTTCAGCCTCACAAGACGGGGAAAGCCGATGAGATCCAGGTGGCGAACCCTCGCAGCGATCTCGGCGGCCACGAACGTGGTGCACATCCGCTCAAGGGAGTCGGTGTCATCCACTCCGACGTACAGCACCATCGACTCGTCAATCCCCCGCTGAAGTATAAACTGCCTCGGTCGAACGATGCCCCTTCTGAAAGCATTATACGGCGTCTCTCTCTTCACGTATCATCATGCCTGTCCGCAAACTCGAGTTGCTTTCAATAGACGCCAAGAGATTTGCCAAGGCCGGCGAGAGGCTGAGGAACGTGAGGGTGGACAACAACAGCACCGTCACCCAGATAACTGCCGAAGGAGACAGCCTCGCCTCGGTGGAGTTCAGGTTCACGGCCAACTACTCTGGAGTCGGCGTAATCAAGATCGAAGGCAGCGTGGAGTATGAGGGCGAGGCTCCAGCCTTGGCGGATATGTGGTCAACCTCCGGGAAGATGCCACGGGTGGTCGCCAACGAGATCCACACGGCGATCATGAGTAGCTGCCTCCAGGAGGCTGTCATAATCGCCAGGGATCTGCGCTTGCCACCGCCGCTGCCGCTCCCCGTGGTCAACATCAAGGGTGGGGGGAAGAAGTCTACAGGTGTCGAGGTGGCGTAGCCTGGCCCCGAGGCAGATTACTCATGCTCCTGGAGGATTCTGAGGGCCTCGTTTGCGATTCACCAAAATGAGCTTCCTAAGGCTCCAAGCGCTCAACGACGCCATTGTGATACTAGCTGCGATCAGGAGGACGGGGTTGAAGGGCAGCGGGAATACTGAGGGAACACGGAGTACCTCGCGAGGGGCTTCCTTTACGACATCCGAAGTGTCGGTGCTGAACACCACGGCTTCAAGGCCCACTATGTAAGCCCCCTCGAGGAGCAAGCTCATGGGGAAGGTGAACCGGAGGGTGTTCCCATCTTTGGCTACAGGGATTCCGTAGTTCTCCTCCACGCCGGACTCGTATTCCAGTCTGTAGATGTGCGGTTCTGGGTACGGTGGACCACGACCGACAACGTTGACGTTATATCCAGATTCCTGAATTGTGCCTGCCACGACGAGCTCGATCTGAAAGGAGTCGCCCTCAATCCGGCCCTCCAAGAGCAGCGCGTCGTAATCGTCTGGAATCCCGACTTCATCGGGGTCTCGGATGCTGATTACATTCCTATGTGTCGGAATCCAAGCCAATGTTGCCAAGATCGCAAGGACGATCACCGCTGCGATACCCGCAGCAAACAGCGACTTGAGAACCCAAGGCCTCTCGAGGTTCACGCCGAGTGTATGTCAACATCGTTATTTGGTCATTCTGCAAATAGTGTCGACAGGCCAGGGGTCGGCTCTCTCTCGCGGAAGGCGAAAGGACAGGGCTCCGAATCTACTTGATGTGGTCCAGAGAGAAGGACCCGATGCTGACGCCCTGCTTGCTGTACATGTACTGTATCCAGGCCCTAGACTGGACGTCGCAGATTCCCTTCACGCTCAGGAAGGTCTTCAGCTGCTCCACCTTGAACTCGATCATGCCGTCCATCACGCTGCCCAGCAGCTGAATCTCCTGCTCGCCGTGCATTCCCTTCTCGATCAAGTACATGCTTACGGACTTGTCCCTCTTCCGGCGTCCAGCGAAGGGCTGCAAGAATCGGAAAGCAGTTGATGGATCCAGGTAGGCGATGAGAGTGGAGATTGAGCGGAAGGCGAGTCGGTAGTACGAGTGCTTGCCCTTGAGCTCCTTGGAGATCTGGTCCACGGCATCAAGGATGGCTTCGTGGTCTGTGGGATCCTCCACGTAGGTGACATTTGGGTCGTCGACCTCCTCCGCACCCATTCCCTTTGAGTAGGCATCAACGTACCTCACCAGGCCCAGGCGCTCGTACTCGGAGTACCCCGGAAGGACGTACTCCATCTCCTCTCGGATGTCCTCGGGGGTCTTGTCGGTGATGACCCACAGGGCAGGAAGACCCTTCTTGAGTCCTTCCGCGATGAAGGCGCTAACGATGACCTCCTTCCCGATGAAAGGGGGACCGTAGACCGAGACGTTGGAACCAAAGGGCACCCCGCCCAGGAGGAGATCGTCGAGGCGAGGCGTTCCGGTCTTGGACTTCTCCTGGTGCATCTCCAGCTTTAGTTCTTCGTCACGAGCGTCGATCTCGTCCTCGATGAGGCCCTGCTCCCTCATCCTCAGCTCCTCCATCTTCGCCTTCAGATACTTCTCCTTGGAGCGGACCTCCTCTTCCTTCTTCGAAATCTCTGCCTTCAGGCTCTCCAGCCTCTCCTTGAGGGCAACCTCTTCCACTGAGCCTGACTTGGCCTTGGCCTCCTCAACGCGACGCTTCTCCGCCTCCAGCAGCTTCTCGCGGTAGATGAGGTCCTCCTCCCGCCTCAGCATCTCTTCTTCTTTGTAGGCCAGAGGCTCCTTCAGTTTCTGGATCTCCTGGTCCTTGAAGGCCACCTCCTCTGCGAGCTTCTGCATCTCCTCCTCCTTGAGGAGAAGTTCACGCTCCTTGGCCTGGAGTTCCTTGACCTTCTCCGAAAGCTCCTGGTCGAGCTGTTCCTCAGGGAGCGAGCTCAGTTCGAAGGCCTCGGCGGTGAGCTTGGCGTCGATCTTCTGCCTGTCGACCTCGCCTTCGAGCTCGATGATCCTCTTCCTCATCTCGGCCTCCTTCTCCAGGAACTCTCGCTCCTTTTCAGCGAGTTCTGCCTGGAGCCGGTGCTCTAGCTCCGCGTTGGCGACCTGTGCGGTTTCGGCCGCCAGCTCCTCCTCCACGACCCTGATGCGCTCCTCCTTGGCGTCGAGCTCGAGCTCCCTCTCCTTGAGCCCTATCTCGGTCTCCTTGATGACTCTCTGATCATCCGGAAGACTGAGAAGGCCGTCCTTCAGCTCCTTCTTCGCCTCCTCCAAGAGCTTCTGCACCTTCGCAAGCTCGATCTCCAGTCGTTTCCGGGACTCTCGCTCCTCTGCGAGGCGTCTCTGTACTTCTGGGACCTCCTCGCCCTTCTGGGTCTTAACGTACTTGATGACCGCCACCGAGGACTTCTTGATGTGATCCAGCTCACTCTCCGTCTCCTTTCGACGCTGGACCTCCTGCCGGAGCTCCCGATTCAGCCTAGCGACCTGCTCCAGGTAACGCATGGGGTTGAAGCCACCCTCCCTGCCGAGCTCGGCCTTCATGGCCTTCCTAAGCTCGATAAGTTCTGCCCTCAAGAGCTCCACCTCCTCCCCGATGTCCTCCTGGTCACCCTCCGTGGGTTGCTGCGGGGCCGCCTCCCCTTCCACTGCCGGTCCAGCCGGTTCCGACAGCCAGGCTTCGAGCCCTGCCTCGTCGCCCTTCAGCCACCGCCTGAGGGCCTCAACACTGCCCTCCCTCGCCCCCGCCTCTCCTTTGGGTCGAGGTTTCTCCACCGCCACAGTCTCCCCGGCCTCCTCACCGCTCTCCACCTCTGGTGGAGCGGATCCATCGGCCTTCTTAGGAGCACTGGAGTCCAACCATGAATCGATGTCCGCCTCCTCCCCCTTCAGCCACTTCTCGAGAGCCTTCTCATCGCCACCGTCCTCTGGCTCAACCTCCACGGTCGCCTCCCCGGATTCAACCTCTAGGAAGTGCTGATGAACCTTCTCCGCCAGTACTTCTCCGAAGCCCTCGATGGCCGCCAGATCCTCCAGGCTGGCCTTCTTCACCTCGTCGATGGATGTGAAGCCGCTCGCAACGAGGGCCTCCGCCTTCGCCGGTCCGAGGCCAGGAATGGCGCTTACCTCCTCCAGCAAGGCGTCCTGCGGGTTAGCCGATTGGGAGGGCAGTGGCTCGCCCTTCGGGTCGTGGCGGGTACCACACCCGGAGCACTCACCGTCCTCCTTGAGATCCCCGCCGCAGTTGCTGCAGACAGCCTTTGCCTTCTCGGCTTCCTCGCCGTTGGCTAGCAAGGGGAAGCACCTCTGGAAGAGCGCGTTGCCTTCTTCCAGCTCGCCGCTTAACTAGGTCCAGTCGGCCTATTTATAGACCCGTGACCCGGTTGTCGCTTTTGAGAAGGAGTGCTAGTCGCGCTGGTAAACCTTCATGGGGATACCGTTCTTCCCGTCGTCCACCAGGAACTCCAACTCCTCGACGTTGCCGATGAGCCGAGCCGCGACGGCAAGGTGAGCCCAAACAGGTGCGCAACCCCTCAGCTGGACCCTCTTCCCGAAGTAGTACTTCAGGTCCAGCCCCTCAAGCTTCTCGGCGAAGGTATCGAACTCGATCCTACCCAGCAGCTCGTCCAGATCCAAAACCTCTGACATCGGAATCACTAGACGTAGAACGACTCCCCACAGGCGCAGCTGGCCTTGGCGTTGGGGTTGTTGATTTTGAAGCCGGCCCCCATGAGGCCGTCCTTGAAGTCGAGCTCGGAGTTCATAACGTAGAGGGCAGTCATAGGGTCCAGGATTACCTCCACCCCGTTGATCTCCCAGAGAATCTCCTTCTCGCCGGGCGACTCCTTGGCGAAGTCCATCTGGTAGGTCAGGCCCGCGCAGCCACCGCTGACGACCTTGACCCTGAGGCGGGGTTCCTCCATCCCCTGTTTCGCGGCCAGTTCCTTTAACTTCTCCGCCGCTTCGGGAGTAACGCTGAAGTTGACCTCAGCCGCCATGGTAGTCCCAGGTTTTCAAGGAGCTTGTGGCTATTTTAAGGTTGTCCACTGCCTTCGGCCGGTGGCAATACCGGCTGCAGCACCATGAGGATCTCTTCCTTGCCAACGATGGTGTCGGGGGTCACCCTCACCTCCTTCACCGTGCCCTTCACGGGAGAGGGGATCTCATTCTGCATCTTCATGGCCTCCAAGATAAGTAGGGGGGCTCCCAGTGGTACCGGATCCCCTACCCGGACAGCCACGCTCACCACGCGCCCCGGCATCGGAGCCCTTACGACGCCTCCGACGAGGGCAGGCACCCGCTTCCGCCCTGGACGCATCCCTCCCGAGTCGTTCCCGAAACCCTCGAAGAGCACCTCCAGGGGCTCGCCGCCTAGGCTAAGCGTCCTCCCCTCGATTTTGAACTCGTAACTCTTGCGTCCTAGCGACACCTTGAAGAAGTCTCGTTTGGCCTCCACCTTCGTCTTGTAGGTCGATTCGCCGACGGTAACGCTACCGTTAGAGACCTCGACGGGGTATTCGACGCCCTCAAGGACCACGCTGAACCTCATGGCCATAGGTTAACCTCCTCTTGTGGAGCGCCTCACGTCCTGCTTGGGCCCAGGAGCTGGGTTTCTCGCTGCTGGCAGTGAACCTCTCCGTCCTCCACTGCAGGGCCCCCTGAGAGGCTGCCGCGGCAGCCGCCAGGGCTGCCACGAGCTCCCTCTTCCTTCCCATCTCTCGCGTCCGGATCTTCGCAAGCTCCTTCCCTATGTTGCGATCCGTGAGGAAGGATGTGGACATCTCCCCCCGGAGGAAGGCCTCGTCTGACATGATGATCCGATGAAGGGGGACATTCACCTGAACCCCCTTGATGGATATCTCGTCCAGGGCCCTTCGCATCCTCACTATCGCCTGCTCCCTGTCCCTGCCGTGGGTCATTATCTTGGCCACCAGGGGGTCGTAGGCGGTGGATATCGACTGGCCGTCCCGCAGGGCCGTGTCCACCCTAACGCCCGGTCCGCCGGGCAGGTACACCTCCTCGACGCGCCCTGGGGAAGGCAGGAAGTCGCGTAGAGGGTCCTCGGCGTTGATTCTGCACTCCAGGGACCATCCCTGCAGGTCGACGTCCTGCTGCCCGATGGAAAGGCCTTCGCCCGCCGCAATGGAGATCTGCTCATGGACCAAGTCGAGCCCTGTAACCAACTCGGTGACGCCGTGCTCGACCTGGAGCCTCGCGTTTACCTCGTTGAAGAAGAACTGACCCCCGGAGTAGACGTACTCGATGGTGCCAGCGTTCACGTATCCCAGGGCCTCAGCGGCCTTCACCGAGAGGTCTCCGATCTCCTCCCTGACCTCGGCGGTGACCACGGGAGAAGGCGCCTCCTCGACTAGCTTTTGGTACCTCCTCTGGATGGAGCACTCCCTCTCACCCAGGTGGATGGCCTTCTTGCCATCGGAGACTATCTGGAACTCGATGTGCCGGGCCCCCAAGTGGTACTTCTCCAGGAAGATGTCGGACACCCCGAAGGCCGAGAGGGCGAGGGAGCGAGCCCGAGACAGGGCCCCCTCCATCTGATCGGACCCTGCCACGATCTCCATGCCGATTCCGCCCCCTCCGCCAGAGATCTTCAGTATGATGGGATAGCCCACATCTTCCGCAAGGACCATGGCGTCCTCTGCGTCCTTCAGGGGCCGTCCAGATCCTGGGGAGACGGGAATGCCTGCGTCGCGAAGTACCGCCTTGGACTGGAGCTTGTCACCCGCGAGGGCCATGGCCCGGGAACCCGGACCAATGAAGACGAGGCTCTCCTCCTCACACCGCTTCACGAACTCTGCGTTCTCCGCGAGGAAGCCGTAACCCGGATGGATGGCCTCGGCCCTGCATCGCTTGGCCACCTTCAGAATCCTCTCCGCGTTGAGGTAGCTCTCGGATGGGTCTTCACCACCAATCTCGTACGCCTCGTCAGCGGAGGCACGGTGAAGGGACTCCCGGTCCGCCGTGGAGTACACCGCCACAGGGGAGATGCCCATCTCCCTGCACGCCCTCAGCACCCTCAGGGCGATCTCACCACGGTTGGCAATCAGCACCTTTCGGAACAATGCGGTCGGTGCAAGGGAGCGGTCCTTATAAATTCGTCGACAAGGATTACGGCATCTGTCGTATACAGCCCTGGGGTGGGCGGATCATAGCGGCATGTTCGCGTGCTTCTTCGGCGGCCTCGACTCCCTCTTGGCAAGGAGAGAGCGCAGCGCCCCTATGAGCTTCGCCCGAGTGTCCAAGGGCTCCAGCACGTCGTCCAGATAGCCAACCTCCGCCGCCACGTAGGGGTTCGCGAACTTCCTCTTGTAGTCGGCGACAAGCTCCTCGTTCTTCGCCTCCGGCTCCTTAGAGCTCGCGATCTCCTTCCGGAAGATTATGCTGACGGCGCCCTCGGGCCCCATCACCGCCAGCTCCGCAGAGGGCCAGGCAACGTTGTAGTCCCCGCCGATGTGCTTCGAGCACATAACGTCGTAGGCCCCGCCGTAGGCCTTCCGCGTAATCACCGTCATCTTGGGGACCGTAGCCTCCGAGTAGGCGTACAAAAGCTTGGCTCCGTTCCGGATAATCCCACCGTACTCCTGGCTCGTCCCAGGGAGGAACCCGGGCACGTCCACGAAAGTCACGAGGGGTATGTTGAAGCAGTCGCAGAACCGGACAAACCTGGCAGCTTTTATCGAGGAGTCGATGTCCAGCGTGCCGGCCAGAATCTTGGGCTGGTTACCGACGATGCCCACTGGGCGGCCGTCCAGACGAGCGAAACCGCAGACTATGTTCCTAGCCCAGTGCTCCTTGACCTCTAGGAAGTCGCCCTCGTCCACTATCCGCAGTATGATGTCCCGCATGTCGTAGGGCTTCTCCGGGTCGTCGGGGACAATGGCATTGAGCTCCTTGTCCCGCCGCCCCTCGGGGTCGTCGGTCTTCTTCCGGGGCGGATCCTCGAGGTTGTTCTGCGGGATGAAGCTGAGGAGGCGGCGGACAAGGTACAGGGCGTGATCCTCGTTCTCGGCTGGGAAGTCGGCCACGCCGCTCCTCTCGCTGTGGGTGTGGGCCCCTCCCAGCTCCTCGAAGGTTACCTCCTCTCCGGTGACCGCCTTGATGACGTCCGGTCCGGTAATGAACATGTAGCTAGTTCCATCCACCATAATAACGAAGTCCGTCAGCGCGGGCGAGTAGACGGCACCGCCCGCACAGGGTCCCATTATGACCGATATCTGGGGTACGACGCCGGAGGCGAGGACGTTGCGGTGGAAGATGTCAGCGTAGCCGGCGAGAGAGCGAACTCCCTCCTGGATCCTGGCACCTCCCGAGTCGTTCAGTCCGATGATGGGGGCACCAACCTTCATGCCTCCGTCCATCACCTTGCACACCTTCTTGGCGAACATCTCCCCCAGGGACCCGCCAAAGACGGTGAAGTCGTGGGCGAAGACATAGGCTAGACGACCGTCGATGGTGCCGTGACCCGTGACCACCCCATCCCCAGGGATTCTCTGCTCGTCCATCCCGAAGTCCGTAGTCCGGTGCGTGACGAAGATGTCCATCTCCATGAAGGACTCGGGGTCGAGAAGGATGTCCAGACGCTCCCGAGCCGTCAGCTTCCCCCTGTCGTGCTGACGCTTGACGTTCTTGGACCCGCCCCCCTTTAGGGCCTCCTCCTTCCTCCTCTTAAGCTCGTCAAACCTGTCCTTGCGGGACATAACCCTCCCTTTGGCGCTGAAGCTCCCGAGTTGCTTTAACCCTTTTGATGTGCTGGCTCTGGCTTCGACTCCGCCACCAGGGAGAGCTCGACAGGCACCCCGAGGGGGAGGCTCGCGACCCCGACGGCACTCCTTGTGGGTCGGCCCTCCTCTCCGAAAACCTCGACCAGGAGGTCCGAGGCCCCATCGGCTACCTTGGATTGAGCGGTGAACCCCGGTGCAGAGGCGACGTACACTACGAGCTGAACGATGCGGGCAACCCTGGCAAGGGTGCCCAGGGACTCCCGCACGATGCTCAGAGCCGCGAGGGCGGCCTCTCGGGCGGCCTGGTAGCCCTCCTCCACACTCACCTTCTCACCCAGCCTGCCGACGAGCAGGGGTTTTCCCTCTGAGATCGGAACGACGCCCGAGGTGAAGACAAGTCGGCCGCTCTGCCTGTAGGTGACGTAGTTCGCCACGGGTGTCGGTGCATCGGGAAGCCTCTCCTCCCACTCCTCAAGGCCTGGGGACATAGACTGCGATGAGCCCTCTCGGAGATAAACCGTGCGGATGCACCCAGTCCATCTCCATCCTACGCTTCGTCAAGGCCCCTCTGCAGTCTCGGGCACCCTTCGAATGGCCGCGTACGCGTAGGCTCCAAGGAGGGCCCCGAGGCCCGTCACGATGGCACCAATCAGTAGCGTCAAGATGAGCGCAACCGAGGAGAGCGAGGCGGGGAGCCCTAGGATCTTAACCAGGAGTGTGGAAGCCATGTCCAGGCGATAGTAGAAGGAGAGCACGCCCAGAGGAATCCCCCAGCCAGCAACGCCGCCGACGGCCGCCACGAGGAACGACGCCAACGGACGCTTCATGAGAATGCCCGCAAGGAAGCCGGCGGCGAAGATGAGCTGCCAATAACCCGTCAGCGTTAGGAGGTAGACCAGGATAGCCGTCAGGGGAAGAACGGTGTACCACGAGTGGGTCCGGGTCACGATCTCCATTGGTCACCCCCCAGGATAGAGCGAACCCTGGAAGTCGCCCTTCTCCGTCAGTCCGAGGATTACGTACTCCCCCTCCCTCCAGCGCTCGAATAGGTCCAGGAAGTGGGGGCTCAAGGCCCTGCCGCTCTGTCCTCCAGGGTAGATACCGAAGGCGTCGGCAACACCCCCTGCCTCGGCCGCCGAGTAGTCAACGACCAACCTCCAGGAGGGGCCACTGGTCACAAGGAACCGGCCATCCGAGAGGGAGGCGCCGGCCACATCCACGGTGAACCTACCGCCGGCGCGTGGGACGGCGGGCGAACTCAACGGGTCCAGTCCAGTGGGGTGGATTAGCTGCAGGACGTGGACATCACCCCACATCCAGGAACTCATGTCCGTTCCCAGGCTATCCTCGAGCTCATCCAAGGCTGTCACGAAGGCCTGGCGGATGATGTCATCCCGCTCCTCAGTCGCCGATGTGCCGACGTCGTCGAACCACTGGGAGGTGGGATTGAACTTGGTCATGTTCTCAAGTATGGTGAAGGAGGGGAGCCCCACGCCATCGAGGTCCGCAACGCTCCACTCGTCCTCGAAGGTCGACAACCTGTACGTGGTCAGCCAGTGGCTGTAGAGGGTGGGGGCTACGGCGTCCACCACCATATCGTGGTTCCAGCCCGCCAAGACGGATGTCGCGTCTGGTGCCTTGGAGTGGAGTGAGGTCCCTCTATCAGGCAGGGCCTCGAAAGCCTCGACCAGGAAAGGCACAAACTCTCTGGCCGCCACGGAGACGTGGTCCAGCTGCAAGGCCTTCACGTCCTCTACTGATATCTGCTCCGTGGAGTTCAGGACCTCATTGATCCTGGCAGCCCGGTACCTGTCCGCCCAGTTCCACCCAAGGTAGGGTTCGGGCTCCGACGAGGGGAGCTGGTTGGCGCTGACCAGGAAGCCCTGATCTGGATCGAAGGAAGACGGTATCTGGTCGTAGGGCACCGTACCGCTCCAGTCATAGTCGCCGCTGGAGCCGTCCACCGGAACGCGCCCCAGACCCTGGCTTCGTACGGGATACAGTCCGTTGACCAGAATGCCGATGTGGCCGTCCACATCGGCGTAGTTGATGTTCTGCGCGGGCACTTGGAAGTCCTCTAAGGCGGCCATGAACTCATCCCAGTTCGAAGCCTGATTGACGTTGAGTATAGCCCGCAACTCCTGGGTCGGCAGGTGCCCCGTCCACTGCATGGCAATCGTGTCGTCGAACCCCGACGCCACCTCTAGGTCCGATACTATCGGCCCGTGCGCGGATATCCTCAGCTGAAAGGGGACTGGATTTCCCCCTTTCACGTCGATAACCTCCTCCCTCACTTCGAAGTCTCTCCACTGATCTTGGTAGAGGTATTGGAGGTCGTTACCGGGCCTCACTTCCTCGATGAAGAAGTCGACGACATCGGCCCCAACGTTGGTGGAACCCCAGGAGATGTGCTCGTTGTACCCGAGGACAGGAAGGGGTGCACCCAGGAGGGCTACGCCGTAAACGTTGAAGGATGGGCTCGAGAGGCGCAGCATGTACCAGATCGCAGGAGCTGTCAAGCTCAGGTGGGGATCATCGGCCAAGATGGGGGCACCCGTGGAAGACCGATCTCCGCTCACGACCCAGTTGTTGCTTCCAGAGGTCTCGAACTGACCCAGAAGAGGGCTCATCTCCGCCTCTCGTGAGAGGAGGTTCTTCAACAGGTCCCTCGACGTGGACGTCGCAGAGGCGGTGCGGGTCACTGATGGGCTGGGGGCAATTCCTGAGGGCTCCTCCGGAATTATCGGAAGCGGGAAGGGGCTGTGTATCGGGAACAACTCGTCGACCGCTTCCTGGTCGTAGGCCTCCAGGAACAGGCCCAGCTCCAGGTCCTGGAAACCTCCGCTGAGACTCCAACCCATGAACTTGGCGAAAGCAATCGAATCGAGGGGTTGCCACGGTGCCGGCCTGTAGTCCAGGAGCTTGAACTCCAGGGGCAGGTCCAGAGGAGATACCTGTGAGAGGTAGGCGTTCACGCCATCGGCGTACGCCTGGAGGAACTCCAAGGTCTCGTTGTCAGCCTCCTCCAGGCTTCGCTCCGCCGCCCACGCAAGGCCGATGGTTCTGAGGAACTTGTCGGTCTCCACGAAGGACGAACCGAAGACCTCTGAGAGAATGCCCCTGGCGGCTCTCCTCTGGAAGTCCATCTGGAAGAGTCGGTCAGATGCCTGGACGTAGCCGACAGCCCTGTAGAGGTCCATATCGTCCTCTGCGAAGAAGTGGGGTATCGCGTATTGGTCCCTGAAGACCTCGACCGGGTTCTGTAGCCCAGGGAAGCGCAGGATTTCGTGGCTGAGGGGTGGAACGGCATCCTCGGCAGCGGTCCAGAACCCACTTCGTGGATTCAGGAGTTTGCCCAAAGGCGGGAGAGGGCCGAGGGGTATGGAAAGGAACGTCAGGATCAGGGCGGACGCAATCAAGGCTGCGGCGAGCCTCAGAACGGGACGTCTTCCCTGCAGCGAAATCCCTCGGTGGTAACCCTTGTACACACGAAATAGGTTCCGGTAGCCTCAGGAATCCGGAAGTATCGTACCCTCAGCCACTTCCACCTCACCGTCGGAGGTTTCCACGACGAGGAAGCCGGAGGGGTTGATGTCTAGCGCGATCCCCCGGACCATACCGTCCACTGTCTGAACAGCGATGTCCTTGCCCAGGATGGCGCAGCGCTCCCTGTAGCGCGATACGGCAGTCGGTTCATCGCCCCTGCCAGGATACACCTCTTTGAGGGAGGCCAGCAGGGTCTCGAGGAGGGAGGCGTTGTCCACGCGGTGACCCAGCTCACTCCGCAGAGTCGTCACCTCCTCGCGGAGTTCTTTGGGATAGTCCTCAAGGCGGGAGTTAGAGTTCACGCCTACCCCCACGATACCCCAGTAGGCTGGCGGTCTGGTAAGACCCTCGACGAGGACACCCGCGATCTTCCTGCCCTCGACAAGCACGTCGTTTGGCCACTTGAGCTGAGCCTCCACGCCCTCCTCCTCGAGGGTGAGAGCTACGGCCAAGCCTGTGGATAGCGAGACCACGGGGAGCCTCTCGAGGTCCTCTAGGATGGCTACAGAGACGTAGAGGCCGCCCCTTGGAGAGAACCACCGCCTGCCGAACCTCCCCTTCCCTTCCACCTGCTTCTCTGCGACGACCACGGTCCAGGATTCGGCGCCCTCGGCGACAAGAACCTTCGCGACCTCGTTTGTGGAGTCCGCCGTGTCCTTTCGAATGATCTTCATGGTGGTCCTGCCATGGAATATCGGCACCCGTCGACCTAGAAACGCTCCCTCAGTCCTCGCTGGTACCTTCTCTCAACTCGATTAGGACACCGTGGGTGGAGGCTGGATGTACGAAGTTGACCTTCGCCCCGCCCTCGCCAACCCTGGGCTCGTCATAGACAACTCTGAGTCCCGCTGCCCTAAGCTCCTCGCAAGCGCCCTCGATGTCCTCAACCCTAAGAGCGATGTGGTGAATCCCTTGCCCCCGATTCTTGAGAAACCTTCTGACGGCGCTGTCCTCAGAGGTGGGCTCCAGCAGCTCAATCCGAGTGGACCCAACTGGCAGCATCGCCACACGGACCTTCTCGTCCGGCACCTCCTCCTGGGACACGGTCTTCATGCCCATGACCGCATATGCGGCCACGGCCTCCTTCAGATCTTCCACAGCGATGCCGATGTGCTCGATGGATTTGACCTTCATCTTCAGAACTCCTTTAGCGGTCTGAACTCACCGAAGACCTCCCGAAGGGCGTCGCTGATCTCCCCAAGTGAGGAGCGGTGCCGACATGCGTCGATGACATAGGGAAAAAGGTTCTTCTCGCCCTCGGCCGCCTCTTTCAAACGGGCAAGAGACCGGTCCACTGCGCGCCCATCCCGCTTCCTCCTCAGCTCCTTCAGGCGCTTCACCTGCTTGGACTCCAGTCGGGGATCGACGCGGGTCATCTGTATCTCCGTGGGAGCATCCTCTGTGAAGGCGTTGACGCCTACTAAAATCCTGCCTCCCTCCTCCACGGCCCTCTGATACCGGTAGGCCTCCTCAGCAATCTCTCTCTGGATGAAGCCGGATTCCAGCGCCTTGAGAGTGCCCCCGAGCTGTTCGATCCTACGGAGGTACCGATCCACTCGCGACTCGATTTCGTCTGTCAGAGCCTCCACAGCGTAGGATCCGCCCGCTGGATCGATGGTGTTGCTTACTCCGCTCTCCAGGGCGAGGATCTGCTGCGTCCTCAGCGCCAGCCGGGCAGAGGCCTCTGTGGGCAACGACAGGGCCTCGTCCATCGAGTTTGCGTGGAGGGATTGAGTACCCCCGAGGACGGAGGCGAGGGCCTGGATGGCGACCCTGACAACGTTGTTCTCAGGCTGCTGGGCTGTCAGGGCCGCACCTGCTGTCTGGGTGTGAAAGCGCATCAGCAATGACCTGGGGTTCTCTGCCCCGAACTGCTCGCGCATGATTCGTGCCCACACTCGCCTGGCGGCCCTGAACTTGGCCACCTCCTCCAGCAGGTCCGTCTGGGCAGCGAAGAAGAAGCTCAGCTGCGGTGCGAACTCGTCCACGTCGACCCCCCGCCGGAGGACGTGCTCGACGTAAGTCATGGCATTGGCCATGGTGAAGGCAACCTCCTGGACGGCGCTGCAGCCGGCCTCCCTCATGTGATACCCGCTGATGCTGATGGAGTTCCATCGGGGCATCTCCTCGGAACACCACTCCACGATGTCTGTCGCCAGCCGCATGGCTGGCCCTATGGGGTAGATGTAGGTGCCCCGGGCAGCGTACTCCTTCAGTATATCATTCTGGACAGTGCCTCTCAAGGCCTCGCGCGGGACCCCCTGGCCATCGCCCACCAGGCCGTAGAGAGACAGCAGTATCATGGCCGTCGCGTTGATGGTCATGCTGGTGCTCACCCTGTCCAGCGGGATTTCATTCATCAACACCTCCATATCATCCACGGAAGAGATGGCCACCCCGACTCGACCAACCTCTCCCAAGGCCCTGCGGTGATCAGAGTCAATGCCCATCTGAGTAGGCAGGTCGAAGGCCACGCTGAGGCCCGTCTGGCCGTGTGAGAGGAGATACCTGAAGCGGGCGTTGGTCTCGTCAGCGGTGCCGAAGCCCGCGTACTGACGCATTGTCCAGAGCCGGCCCCGGTACATGGTGGAGTAGACCCCTCTGGTGAAGGGGTATTCCCCCGGGAAGCCTTCCTTCCCGATGTAGTCGTGCTCCGAAAGGTCGTCGGGGGCGTAGCAGGCACGGAGGGGAAGTCCCGAGAGGGTCTGGGGGTCTTCATCCACCGCGGCACCCTCCGCGCTCTGGCGGTAAGTCTTCTCCCTCCAGCGGCGGTGTGACCGCTCCACCTCTCTCCTTTCATCGGCTGGCATTACAGGACCCACCAGGTACTGGCCTTCTAGGGTGGACCGCGTATATTGGCTTTGTGACCTTCGACCTGCACGGCTAGAGGCTCAGGTCGAGCGACGAGAGTCTCACACCCTTCTGGCTGGTAACGGTGCCGATGATCTGAGCTTCCCGGACGGGACGCAGGATGTCGAGGGCCTTCTTCGCCTCGGCCTCCTCCATTATGAGGGCGAAGCCCTGCCCCATGTTGAATGTCCTGTACATCTCCGCCGCCTCCAGGTCTCCCATCTCTCTGAGGGCCTCGTAGACGGGCTGGGGTTCGAAGGGATCGTCCACGTCGTACCCGAAGTTCGGATTGACGCGGGGGAGGTTCAACAGACCTCCGCCAGTAATATGGGCCATACCGGCTACCGCGGTGGATCTCAAAACGTCCAACACCTCGCGGACGTAGATCTCAGTTGGTCTCAACAGCACTTCGCCCCACGTCTCAGCAGTCCCTGGCACCTTGAGTTCATACTTCACCGACTCGGAGGACAGGAGCTTCCTAACGAGGGTGAATCCGTTGGAGTGCAGACCGCTGCTCCGCAATCCCACGATGACGTTGCCGGGCTCAACCTGTGAGCCATCGACGATGGCGTCCTTCCGAACGAATCCCAAGCAGGTGCCGGCGAGGTCGTAGTCGCTGACGATCTCGGGCACTGTTGCCAGCTCTCCGCCGATGATGCTGATGTTGGCGATCTTCGCTCCTCTCTCGAGGCCCATGCCGATCTGGCCCGCGACCTGTTCGTCATACTTGCCCACGGCCAGGTAGTCCACCATGGCGAGGGGTTCGGCTCCAGCACAGAGGGCATCGTTGACGCTCATCGCTACACAGTCGATCCCGACGGTGTCCCATTTGCCCAGGTCTCGAGCGACCAGTAGCTTCGTTCCGACGCCATCGGTGTTCAGCGTTAGAGCCCACTCGCCGAAGTCGACCAGACCGGTGAAGAAGCCAGGAACATCGATGGGGGAGCCCAGGCCCTTCCTCTTGTAGGCGAGCTGAGAGACGAGGGAGGCGATGGACTGCTCCTCCTTTTTGATGTCGACCCCCGCCTCCCGGTAGCTCTTCGGTTTCACACGACCGCCACGGGAAACCGACGATTAAGCCTTTCGGGGAGGGGGAACGCTTAAGGTCTGACCCTGGCTGTTTGGAGCGTGAGCCGCTCCTGGATCAAGGCCCGCACAAGGGACGAATACTACCGAAAGGCCAAGGCCGAGGGCTATCGGAGCAGGGCAGCCTATAAGCTGATACAGATCGACAACAGGTTTCACGTACTTAGCACGGGGGGTATAGTCCTCGACCTCGGCGCCTCGCCGGGGGGGTGGTCTCAGGTCGCCATGGAGCGGGTCGGCCCGAGCGGGAGGGTCGTCGCCGTGGACCTCGCAAGCATGGCCCCGCTAGAGGGAGTGACCTTCATCCGGGGCGACATCAGGGAAGAGGTGACGCTTTCCCAGCTCCTCGCCCAGCTACCCGAGGGCGCTACTTGCGTACTATCGGACATGTCACCCATGCTCAGCGGGAACCGATCTCTGGATCATGCCCGCTCCATGGAACTCGCCGAAGTCGCCCTCGGAGCTGCTCGCAGGGTACTCCGCTCGGGCGGCAACTTTGTCACCAAAGTTCTCCAGGGTGAGATGTTGGAGGACCTGCGGAAGCAGGTGGCGAAGGGGTTTGGTTCCTGCAAGGGATACACCCCGGCAGCGTCCCTCGCCAGGAGTGCGGAGAGCTACCTGGTCGCCACCGGGTGGAGGGCATAGGCCTGTCGGAAGATTTAAGGACGCCAGGAGGAATCTTACGCGGCCCATGCTCAGCTACCTGACCGTTACCTTTTCGACAGAGGGGGGCAGGCCATCCGAGGTCGCGGCCAGACTGCAGTCACTGGGCTTTGAACCCACGACAGGTAACTACGACTTCCTGTACCGGTGGAGCAGGGATGCCAGGGTCGAAGACGCTCTGTGGCTTGCCGACAAGGTTCAAACGGCACTGAGAGGCATGAACGTCCTCTTCAAGATCGAGACCCTCGAGGACTGAGCTAGTCCCAGAAGCGCTTCGTCCTTGCGTAGGTTATCTCCGCTTCAAGGATGTCCTTGAGGAAATCCCGCTCGTCGCTGTGGTATCGGCGCAGTATCTTCCCTGCTACGTCGGGACCCACGCCTCGAGCCGCCAACGCCATGGCGGCCCTCCTCCCGTGGGCCATGACCAGGCTGGCGTTGGTGTAGAGCTTCTTTACCATCCTGCGCTCCTCCCTTGAGGGCTCCTCCGACTTGAGGGACTCGACCAGTTCCTTTTCCCACGGCCTCAGAACTGCCTGCATCACGGAGCTGCAGTGGGGGCACTCAACCCTCTCCTCCAAGTCCGAAACTCTCCGCGTCCTAGTGCGCTTGCAGGACATGCAGAGCAACAGCACCTTCTGGTCCTCCAGTCTCTTCTTGAGCAGGTTGAGGGTGTGGAAGTCCGGTCGTGGTGGCAGGAGCATGTCCAAGGCCCTTTCTGCCCCCAGCTTTCCCATGTACGAGAGGCGCCCCGTCACGACCTCGATCCTCCCGCTCCGGATGTCAGCCAAGACCTCCACGGTGCGGGGGATGTCGAGGCGCTCCCAAACCATCTTCTCCACGGCTTCCTCCATGATGGGAGTGCCCTCGAAGGCCTTCATGACCCTGGGGACGTTGACCTCTCGGTAGTTGACGCCCCTCTTCACGGCTCCGAACTTCTTGGCTACCTGTATGAAGACCCAACGGAGTTGCGTGGCGTTCTTCAGCGAAAGCCTCAGCATGGACTCGACGGTGTCGGGATCCGTGCCTGCCAGGAGGGCGGCCACGTCGGAGGCCTTCACCCTGCGGGGGACCTTCAACATCACCCTGTAGGGATCGGTCCTCAGCCCCACCGACTCGCCGAGGCGGGCGGATAGGAGGGCCGAAAGCATGTGCCCAATGGTCTCATTAACCTTGCTCCCCAGGGCACAGTTCACCACCACCAGCTCCTGGCCCTCCTCGATGGTGATACGCTCGTCAGTGGGCATCTCGTCCGTGCCCTGGCGCTTCAGATAGTCCAAGAAGGCTTGGGAGGCGTGTTCATTGATGGGATACCCCTTGACGGGACCCTCCCTCCTGAGGCGGCCGACCTCATTGGCTACCTCGAAGGGCACGGGGATCTCCTCCCCGACCCAGCTGGGGATACCTCCTAGCTCCGACACGGGCTGGACGGTGACTCCATCCTCCTCGATGTCCACAACCTCCCAGGTCTGCCCGCGCATTATAAAGGTGGATCCTGGGTGCACCTGGCCAGCGACGAAGGCCTCGTCAAGTCTCCCCACGAACCGCCGACTGGAAACGTCCTGAACCCGGTAGCTCCTCTCGTCCGGGATCATGGAGATGTTCTCGTAAAAGTACGGAAGCGAGCCCGACCCCTTGTAGAAGGTCGATTCCCGCAGTCGGATCACCCTTAGATCGCTCAGCTGCCGAAGGACGTCGATGTAGTCGGCCCAGCTCAGCGTGCGGAAAGGGTAGGCGCGCCGTAGGAGCTCGTAGAACTCACGGATGTCCGCCCTTCCCTCCGTCATGAGGTGGCCGATGGCTTGATTTGCCAATACACTCAGAGGGTTCTCCCTCACCCTGTGCTGCTCCAGAAGTCCCTGGAGACCCCGTCTCGAGATCACGGCGGACTCTGCCAGGTCCTCCTCGTTGGAGGCCACGACGATGCCCTCGGAGGCCTCTCCGACGCGATGGCCGGATCTACCTACCCTCTGGACAAGCCTCGTGACCTCTCTGGGTGAGTTGTACTGAAGGACCAGGTCCGCCGAGCCGATGTCTATGCCCAGCTCCAGGGACGATGTGCAGATCAGGGCCTTGAGCCTCTCTTCCTTGAAGTCCTCCTCCGCCTGTACCCTCACGTCCCTGGACAGGGACCCGTGGTGGACGCCGACGGGGACATCCCCCCAGAAGCGGTAGCGGGAGGAGAGGAACTCCGCCGCATCCCTCGTGTTCACGAAGAACAGGGCGCTCCGGTGGCTCTCGAATAGCTCCCGCGCTCGCCTCAGGGCGGCGGCCTGCTGCGGCTTCACCGACAGCTTCTCTGCCAGCTCCTCGTCCTTCTCAGTCGGCAACGGGAACTCAACCTGGAGATGCATCTCCTTGGCGGCCCTGACATCCACGATCTCCACGTCGCGCCCAACGCCACCGAGGAATCGGGCCACCTCCTGGGGGCTTCCCACGGTAGCCGAGAGTCCGATGCGCTGGAACTCCCTATCCGTCAAGCGCAGGAGTCTCTCGAGTCCCACGGAGAGCTGAGCCCCCCGCTCGTTGCCGGCGAGCTCGTGGACCTCATCGACCACCACCCACTGGACCTGTCTCAGATGCTGTCTCAGCCGGGAGCCGGTGAAGAGTATCTGAAGGGTCTCCGGCGTCGTGATGAGTATGTCGGGCGGGGACCGGCTCTGGCGGGCTCGCTCCGACTTGGAGGTGTCTCCATGACGCACGGCGACATCGATCCCGAGAAACTCGCCGAAGAAGGTCATCCTCCGGAGCATGTCCCTGTTGAGGGCCCTCAGGGGCGTGATGTAGAGACAGCTCATCCTGGGAGGCCTATCCCGGAGAATGGCGTCTATGATGGGTACCATGGCCGCCTCGGTCTTCCCTATGCCCGTCGGGGCGATGAGAAGGACGTTAATCCCCTGCTGGATTAGGGGAACGGCCTCTTCCTGGGGCACCGTGAGTTCGCGGATCCCCAGCTCCTCCAGGGCCTCCAGGATACGCTGGTCGACGGTCAGCTCCATAGCAATTCTCAAAGGACCTCTTGCCTCTTAAGGCTAGTTTGGACGGTATCACTCAGAATGTCTATATTCGCGCTGCACATACTGCGGTCAGGTGGTCTTCTGAAGGACCTGATGCGGGGAGTCATGGACCAGTTCACGGCCGACTACCTCGAGCTGCGCTACCACGCGAGGAGGATGACGCGTATCCGAATCGTCACGGGGGAACTGGAGGAGGCCAACTATACCGACTACCGGGGCATCGGCATTCGGGCTCTGGTTGACGGCGCCTGGGGATTCAGCAGCACCAGCAAGCAGGACAAGGCCTCACTAAAGCAGGCTGTGGAGGATGCCATCAAGGGTGCACGGGTGGCCTCCACCAGCAAGACCGAGAGGGTGGAGGGCCTCGGCGAGGCGAAGATGGCGACGGGGAGGTTTGAGATCAAGGAGCGGGGTCCCTTGGAGGACAGGAGCCCGGAGGAGAAGATGGAGCTGGTCTCCTCCACAGAGAGGATGGTCCGACAGCAAACCCCTCAGGTGAAGAGCGCCACGTGCATGTACCGCGAGTTCGTCGACGAGAAGGTCATCCTGAATACCGACGGGTCGGAAGCGGAGCTGAGGGAGGTCAGGCCGGACTTCTACGTCATCGCCGTGGCCTCTGCGAACGGAGACATGGTCACCGCCAGTGAGACCGTGGGCGTGGCCGGGGGATGGGACGACCTGTTCAGCCGTAGTAGTCATGAGGAGATGGCCGAGAGGGCGGCGAAGAGGGCCACCCGGCTGCTCAAGGCCCCTTTCCCAAAGGGAGAGAGGGCGACGGTCATCCTCGACCCCGCCGTCGTGGCCCTAATCTCCCACGAGGCCTTCGGACACACGGTGGAGGCCGACTTCGTCCTGGCGGGCTCCGCTGCCAAGGATAGACTCGGCGAGAAGGTAGCTAGTGACCTCGTCACCCTGGTGGACAGCGGTGTTCCGGAGCATGAGGGAACGCCCGCAGGCACCCTCATGGTGGATGATGAAGGTGTCCTCACGCGGAAGGCTGTCATACTCAACAGAGGCGTGCTGGAGTCCTACCTCTTCGACCGGGAGACCGCTGCTAAGTTTGGGTTCGAGTCGTTCGGGAACGCCAGGGCCTTCGAGTACAGCGATGAGCCCTTCATCCGGATGAGGAACACATACATCGAGCCCGGAGACTGGGACCTCGAGGAGATGCAGGAGGTCGACCACGGCTACCTGTTGAAGGGGGCGGGGCCAGGTCAGGCCGACGCCAGTGGCGAGTTCATGTTCGGGGTTCAAGAGGCCTATAGGATCGAGAGAGGCGAGATCGGGGAGCTTCTGCGCGGGGTTACCATCAGCGGGAACGCCTTCGACGTCCTGAACACTGTTGACGCCGTCGGCAGGGAGTTCGTCTTCGACCTGGGCTCCGGGTTCTGCGGCAAGTACCAGCCCGCCAAGGTGGACGGAGGCGGAGGGCACCTAAGGTGCAGGGCCATCATCGGCGGAAGGCAGGAGGGGTAGCTTGTCTGAACTCCTGGACCTCTGCGAGAAGGCCGTCCGCCTGGCCGGAAGGAAAGGTGCAGACGAGGCCGAGGCATACGGCATGGACGGTAAGCAGGTCCAGGTGTTCCTGGAGAGAAACGACATCAAGATGGGGAAGTCCCAGGTCCTGGGTGGGATTGGCCTACGGGCCTTCAAGGACAAGGGCCTGGGCTTCGCCTCTGTCAACATCCTCGATGAGGGGGAGGTCGCGGGGATGGTCGACAAGGCCGTAAGCCTCGCCTCCAAGTCCCCCTCAGACCCCCACAACCGCCTCGCCGACCCCAGGCCCCTCCGGGAGGTTCCGGGACTCTACGACCGCGAGAGCGAGGGTATGGAGGCGGGGGAGGTTCTCGACCATGGTATGAGGATGCTCGAGGCTGCCAAGGGCGTTGACTCGCGCGTCGTAGTGGACGGAGGGATCTTCGATGCGTCCGTGGAGGAGAGGGCCATATTCACATCCCACGGGGTCGAAGGAGAGGAGAGGAGCAGCACCTTCACGTACTTCATGTTGGCCTTCGCGCGTGAGGGCCAGGACGTCGGAAGCTTCGACTACCTGTTCGAGGGCACCCATCAAGTGAAGGATATCAAGGCCGCGGACATGGGGCGTCGGTTGGGGGAGAGAGTCCTGAAGGCCCTGGGAGCGCAGAGAGCCGAGACCTTCAAAGGAACTGTCCTCTTGAACCCGTACAGCGTCGAACCCCTGGTAGCGGGATTCATCAATTCGGCCCTGAACTCCAACAACGTGCAGAAGGGAATGAGCAGGTGGTCGGGCAAGCGTGGCCAGCGCGTGGCCGCTGAGGTGCTCACGGTCCGAGACGATGGCACGATTCCCGGAGGTCTGGGCTCCGCCAGCTTCGATAGGGAGGGCATGCCCCACGAGCCGAAGTCCCTCATTGATGCGGGGGTGCTCTCTGACTACCTATACAACACCTACACGGCCACGAAGGAGGGGCGGGAGACCACCGGTCATGCCACGGGGAGCCAGCGCAACGTGCCCTCCATCGGGCCCACGAACTTCATAATGGAGGCTGGTGAGAAGCCCAAGGAAGAGCTAGTAGGGGAGATCGATAAGGGGATCCTGGTAACGAGGTTCTCTGGGTGGCCCCAGGCAGTCAGCGGGGATTTCAGTGGAGCCGTGAAGGGGGGTTTCCTCATCGAAGGGGGGGATATTGTCAAGCCCATCAAGGAGACCCTCATCGCGGGGAACGTCCTCGAACTCCTGGGTAACATCTCTGGCGTTTCGAAGGACTTGGAGGAGGTCTTCAACTACAGGCTACCCTACCTTAGACTTGAAGACGTGTCGATCACAAGTGAGTAGAGGATGGGCCCGGTCGGAGTTTCAGGGACTTCTCCCTTTTGAACCGACGACCATCTGGTTATGAGCCAGACGCTCCGCCAGACTAAGCTACGGGCCCATCGACTTGTCCCATCGAGCGTGCCCTTAAAAGACTCACGGCCTCAGAACACCTTGTCTAGGTCGAAGAAGAAGCCCACCGCATCGGCGGCCCCCATCGGTGACTCTGCGTCCCCATCCCACCTGACGAGGACTTCAACATTCCTCTCCTCGAAGCGGCGTAGTACCTCCCGCATCTCTCCCCTGAGCAAATCGTCCTCCCGCCCGCTCGTGACAAGGACGAGGAAACAGTATTCACCCCGATGGGTAAGGATCTTGAGTTCTCCGTAGTCGATGGCGTCCAGCCATCCTGTACCAAGCATGGGTAGACTCGTGTTCATAAATCTCTGAATGGCATCCAGCACGGCTGAGAATATGTCTTCGTCGGGAAGGGAATGGCCCTTCAGGCTGCGGGAGGCGATGAGCGTGCCACCGTGGTAGATTAGGAAGGAGTGAAGGATCTCGCCCCTCGCCTTCGCGGCCTTCCTCACGAGCGTCGTGATAGATTCGGAAGTCAACGGTGCGAGAGACAACAGGAGGGCGAAACCCGGGACGATGAGGATACTGGAGAGGAGGTTTCGCCATTGGGGTCCTGCGAGGATGAGGACGATGAGCCCTGCGATGAGGAGAGCGGTAAAGCTCGTCGCCACAGCCATTATCTTACCGTACCCCCTCGCGAAGTCCTCCTTGTACTTGCTTGCCCCACGCCATAGAATCAACAGGCTGACTGAGGCGAAGAGATAGAGGGTGGAAAGCCAGATGACGTAAATGGGGAAAGCTTCCTCTGCGGAGAAGCCCCATGCGGTAGTGTCCACGGTGACTGTCATAGACATCCATATGAGGACGACCATGGCCCCCGCGGGAATCGCCAATAGTATGTCTTCCCTCCTCCTGCTGAGCGCTATCCACTTGGCGAAGAAGAAGAACGAGAAGATCGCCAGGGTGGAGACAGTGCCCGAAAGCCTGAGAATCAGGAGGGCCTGCTCTGGGGAGAGTCCGGGATTGAGAAGCGACTCGAGGAGCGCGAAGGTGGCCAATGAGAAGGCGAAGAGGGAGAAAGACCACCCGCCCGGGCTCCTGAAGTACCCTCGGATCAGCGGAAGGGCACCCGCCATGGCCCAGATTATGGCACTTGACCACTGGAACGGGAGGAACACTTCCGCGAACATCTAGGGTTACCACAGAATGTTCTGATTTGTAAGCTTTAAACTAAGGGATACAATTCGTGGAAATGATAATTATTTTTACAAGGGCGAGAGCTATCTCGAAAGATCAGCGCCGCGGACCGGATTCGAACCGGTGACCACTCGGTATCTGCCGGCTTAACAGCCGAGCGCTCAACCAGACTGAGCTACCGCGGCAACGGGGTCTGTACCGTAGGGAGCCACAAAAAGGATTCGCACTGCCCTCTCTCAGAGAGAGTTCTTCAGAGACCCCACCATGTCGCCCATCTCATCAAGCAGCGACCGAAGCTTGCCCAGGAACGGCTCGGCCTCCTCTGTTGTGACCGCTCCCTCGGGCGTCGGTTCGATGAGTCCTTCCTGCTCTAGGACCCGAAGGGTGTACCTGACCTTGTGCTGCGGATAGCCCAACTTCTCGGAGAGCCGGATGATGCCTATGGGTTGGCTCTCCCTAACCATCTTCAGCAGCTTGATGTGTCTGCTCAGGAGGTCTAGCTCCGACCTGATTCTGTTGGCAAGACTGTTTCCCTCACGCAGAGGATCACCTGTGTTTACTCTTCAACACTGGGCCTACTTAAAGCTGTTTCGACCTACAGCTCCGCTGCACTCCAAGCCATGTTGGTGTTGGCGGCCGCCCCCCAACCCATTTCGTTGACTGCAATGATTCCCACAGGCATGCCCTCGGGGAAAAGAAGGAGTCCATCCTCACAGGCCCGCTGGGCCTCCTTCCCGCCTGCTACCATATCATAGACCGTCCGGCAGAGCGTCCTGCGAACAATTTCCTCACCAATCCCAGTAGCGGTCACCGACGCAGCGGGACCTGCATAGATGCCGCAGCCGATGATAGGAGTGTCCCCCACCCTCCCCGGGAGCTTCAGGTTCACGCCACCTGTGGAGTTGGCGGCCGCCATCCTTCCACGAGCGTCCCGGGCCACGGCCCCGACGGTCTCCGTCGAGCGGTAGTCCCGCCAGGCGGCCGCCCAGGACGGAAGATCTCCCTCAGTCAGGCGCCTCTTCATGTCCTCCATTATCCCGCGGGCTTCGTCGGTGGTCGGGTTAAACTCCTCGAAGCCTGCCTTCCTCGCGAATTTGATGGCACCGTCTCCGCACAGTAGCACATGGGGACTCCGCATGACCTCCCGGGCCACCAAGACGGGGTTCCTAACGTCCCGAATTGCGGCCACAGCGCCACACCGCATCTCTGAATCCATGACCGAGGCATCCATCTCTACGACGCCCTCGAGGTTGAGCCTCGATCCTGTTCCGGCGTTGGTCCTCTCGTCGTTCTCCAACAGCACGACAGCTTCAACCACGGCATCCAGGGCGCTGCCTCCAGCCTTGAGGACCCTCTCTCCCTCCTGCGCGGCTTGCTCTGCGAGATCCTTGAGCTTGGCCGTCGAGCCGGCCCCACAGTGCACTACCACCGTAGCCATGCTCTGCCCCAGGGTGGAACCGGGCACCGATATAAGGCCTCACTCACCAGCACGGGAGACCGGCCACCCGCGATGGGCTTATGTTACCTCGTCCATTTCCTAGCGAATGTGGAGCGAGCGCGGCCCCATCATCCGACGCTTGTTCCACATATCCTCACCCGTCATCCTAGCTTACTATCTGCTTCCCGACGACCTCTATATTGGCTTTCCGAAGGTCTGGGGCCTGATCCTTGGCTGGCTTGCCCTCCTCGTCATCGAGATCCTGCGGTTGGCGTACGACCTGGAGATCCTCGGTCTCCGAGACTACGAGAAGTGGCAGCTGTCCGCCTACTTCTGGGGTGGCACCGCCTTCTTCCTCGGGGTCCTGTTCTTCCCCCCGTACTTCGTGGTGGTGGGCGTCCTGGGCATGGCCTGGGTCGACCCCCTGTGTGGTTACACCCGCAAGTCGGGAGGCTACCCCTACATCCCCACTGTTCTCTACGCAATCATGGCCCTGGTTACCCTGTGGCTGACTTTTGGAGATCCCCTAGAACATATCCTTCTGCTCGCCGCTCTGGCCACGGGCCTGGCCATAGCCGTCGAATATCCAAGCCTGACGTGGATCGACGACGACTTCACCGTACAGTTCGTCCCGGAGCTGGGGATGACCCTAACAGCGCTGCTACTCTAGAATCTCCAGCTTCCCGTAGCGGCCGGCGCTGACCTGAAGGTTGCCCTGCCACTCGCTAGCCCAACCATCGACTATCTTCACTCGATCATTGACGTTGACGCGATCGATCTCTTCATTCCAGAGAGTAAGGCCGACCGTGTCCCCGTCGGAGTCGCGCCCCCGTGCATCGCACACCTTGCCGCTGACGCCGTCGCGGCTGGTGAAGTTTCTCGGCTCGCCCTTCTCGGTTACCACCAACTCGAGGGAAGGCACTTTGTTCCGAGGCCTTAGATCCTTAACCATCATGGATGTCCCGCGGGAGTAACAGGCCTTCAGAGAAAAAGCTTCGGGGGTTGGCCCGTTAGGACTATTCTTATAAACCGGTTACTCCATCCAGGTCCGCAGAACGAAGGGATGCGCTCGTGGGCTCAGAGATGGAGAGCGGCAGCTTTGACCCGGCCCTTGTCGGCTCATACATGCGGGAAGACGTCTCGTCAAGCGTCGTGTACCTCCTAACGCTGTTTCAACCCCTGAATAGGGCGGAGATCCTAAAACACCCCTTCCGTTCCCAATACCTCAGATTGAGAGGCAGTGGTGAACCCCGGGACAATCTTGGGGACGCCCTTGAGAGAGGTCAGGAGTCTGGGCTACTCGTGGCGCTCACGGACGGACGCGAGAGCTACTTCTTCCTGAACTCCGACCTGGTCATCCGTCCGCCTCCCCTGCCGAGCGGCGAGGAAATCGTGGAGGTCGACACCAGCGTAGAGCGCCATGGAGAGCTGTGCCTGCCCGACGGATGCCGCGTCGGCCGCGACCACCCGATACCTCGTCTCAAGGATCCGTCGGCCCTACTTGGTTGGTTTCAGTGGCTCTCGGATGATGCCCGCAGGGAGCTGCTCCTGCATATTCAGGAGACGGGGCCTGTAGGAAGGGATGAAATCGACAAGGTCTCCAGTCTCGACGACACCTCCATCCAAGCCGGCCTCCGGTGTGGCATCCTGAAAGCCGTGGAGGAGGGCCTAGACTTCCAGTTCAGCGCCGTGCGAATCCCCCCGGATGGAGACCCGTGGACATCCAAACCACCAAAGTTCTGGCTGAGCAGGTCGTATGGGCCCCTGCGATGCGTTGAGGGCCTGGAGGGGCGCGCCCAGGAAACTGGGACGACCTCCCCAATGCAGCTGCTGGCCGAGGCAATTGATGAGGGGCGCAGGGTACGTCCCTCCAAGAGGGTCGATCACCTCGAGTTGAACCTCCTCTACCGCGCCACCGCGGTGGTGCCTCGCATAGAGGACCTGGGACCGGAGACTATCCCGACGGCTTGGGAGAACCGGCGGGGCTTGGTTTTCCCTGTCACAGAGGGTCACGAGAGGGCGCTGGCTACCCACTACCTCCACGACGAACTCCAGGAGGACGAAGGCACGGCGGATTGGCGGAGGGAGGCCTTGAGGAGGTTGGCCCGTCGCAAGCTTGAGAGGTACTTCCAGGCTAGGGAGGAGGAGGTCATGGCCAGGATCAGCGAGAATCGGGAGAGCGGTTACGGCCTCGGACCTCACGCCATCCTGTCGGTCGCCAACAAGGAGCTAGAGAGGGAGGGCATCCTGGCCGAGAAGAAGTACTTCGAGAGGTTTCTCGAGTTACTGGCGGAGTAGGTTTCCTCCCTGACAAGGGCCGTTTTTGAGGCTGGCCAATCTTTTTATCCGCACGAATCATTACAAGGGATAGAGCCTGATGAATAGGATTAAGGTTATCAATGAGCCCTCAGACCTAGTGCCCATCCTCAGGGCCGTTGATACGGCTACGAAGAAGGAGGTCTTCAGGGAACTGACCCATGACTGGCTCACCGAAGCGCAGATCAAGGACCGGTATGGTGAAGAAGGTCTGGATGCCCTGCGCCTCTTTGAGAAGATGCGGCTCGTCGAGACCAAGTGGCAGGCCGGCGATGGGGGTCCCGTGAAGGCCTACCATTCCTTCTACACGAGCCTTCACATCAGCGCCTCTTCCCCGGTTCATGAGATCAGCGACGTTCTCCAGGTGGCCATGATGCCCGACGACGACTACCGGCAGCTGGAGGGCAGGATCTTCGATGCTGTGGGGAAGCAGGGCAAGTTCGCAGGGGACCTGGCGGAGGAGCTGGACATGAGCCAGGTCATGCTAAAAAGTGTCATCAAGAGGTCCTCGCGCCTGGATTTCAGGGGTCACAGGGTGGAGAGGTTCGAGGCATAGGGCTGGTGCGCACCGTGCCGCGAATCGTCGTCCTCAGGATAGGACATCGGATACCGAGGGATAGCCGGGTCACCACACACGTGGCCCTCGTCGGACGGGCCTTCGGAGCCGATGAAGTCTGGGTGGATGAGCGGGACGAGGAACTCGAGAGAATCGTAGCGGATGCCGTAGAAAGGTTCGGTGGGCCCTTCACGATAAGAACTGGAGTTAAGTGGAAGCGAGCGACCCGTGAGTGGAAGGGGAAAGTGGTCCACCTGACGATGTATGGGGAGCATCTAGACGATGTGTTGGAGAGGGTCCCCGATGAAGACCTGTTGGTTGTCGTGGGGGCGGGGAAGATGCCAGGAGAGGTCTTCGATCTGGCCGACTTCAACGTGGCTGTGGGCAACCAACCCCACTCTGAGGTTGCTGCCCTCGCCGTTTTCCTTGACCGGCTGCTCAAGGGGGAGGGGATCCGCAAGGAGTTTTCAGGGAGAATGAGGGTAATACCGTCCCCCAGAGGTAAGGTGGTGGAGTAGGCTATAGAAGTTCCTCAAGCTCCACCCTGATCTCTTCGAGGCGACTGTGTACGATGTGCCTGGTGGTCTTCGGGGGGAAGACACCTCCCTCCAGCACCCTTGCCACCACCTCCTCCTTGGAGATCCTATCGACGATGGCCCCAGGCCACGTGGTGACCTCGATGTCATCCTGGAAGTAGTCCACCAGGAATACGGGGACACGCCTGCATCCCATGTCCAGCAGGGCCTGATGTCGGTGGTGACCGTCAAGGATTATGTGATGCCTGTCCTCCACCAGGATTGGGATCTTCACGAATCCATCCTTCTCGATCGCCCTCCTCGTCTCCTCCAGGAGTTCGGGGATGAGGGCTTCGTGAGGCTTCAGATCCTTTGCTTCGAGCAGAGCGAAACTGTACTCCATGATCCCACTCCTGGCCCCTGGGAGGACAAAAACCCCTTCCCTAAAAAGGGATAGGCTCCTGGCTCCACTATTAAGAGGAGGTCTGCTCATAGGGGCCTCATGGCCCTCTACACGCGCCGGGGAGACAAGGGTGAGACGGACCTGCTTGGCGGCTCCAGGGTCCGGAAGGACCACGAGAGGATTGAGGCCCTTGGCGCTGTGGACGAGCTCAACGCCGCCCTGGGGATGGCCATCTCGTTCCTCCAGGACGCCGAGGTCATAAGAATCCTCGAGTCAGTCCAGAACAGCCTCTTCACCCTGGGTGCGGAGATCGGGCGAGGGTCGGACAAGCCGAGCACGACACCTCCGCTCGCGGAGGCGGCGGTGGAGAGCCTGGAGAGGGCCACGGACGATTATAAGAGGAGAGTAGGGAGGCAGCAGGCCTTCGTCCTCCCAGGGGGGTCCCAGCAATCTGCCCTTCTGCACTATGCGCGGGCCGTCGCAAGAAAGGCAGAGCGGAGAGTTGTAACGCTTGCCGCCAAGGAGGAACTCAACCCACAGATATTGAGGTACCTGAACAGGCTATCGTCTCTGCTGTACGCTCTTGCCCTTCACGCCAACCTGGAGGCCGGGGTGGAGGAGAGGAACCCGAGCTACCCCTGAGGGATTAGGGGCGCAGCTTTCCCGGGAGACTTCCGCAGGGTGACCCGCTTGGGGAAGTGCCTGAGGATGACTATGTCACCCACGCTCTGGATCCAGCGGTATGGCACGCTGACCGCTTTACCACCTTCGACGAGGGCGGCATTGGAGGTGGCGAGGTAGAGGCCGTCCACGCGGCCCCGTTCGATGTCTATCACCACGTTGGTGACCTCCCCCAGGTACACGCCGCTCTGGGTGTACACTGAAAGGCCTATGAGCTCAGAGATTTCGCGTAGCATTTCCCATCCCTTCTGGAGTGGCACCAGAATGGTATGGGAGTATAAAGCTTTTCCAGGCCTCGCGAGAGGCCTCGGGTTCAGCTATTGGACTCGTGATCACGGAGGGCCTCAGCGGCCTCGGCATGACCCCTCTCCACAGCGATGTCAAGGGGCGTCCTACCCTCGTCCGTCTCGGCGCCTGCGTCTGCCCCGTGCTCCAGGAGGAGACTCACCATCTCGGTGTTCCCAGCGAAAGCCGCCTTATGCAGCGGCGTATAGCCACCGGCGGCCTTGGGGCTCACCTCCGCGCCTCTCTTGAGGAGCAACAAAACCACCTCCCGATGATTCGCGGAGACAGCGGCGTCCAGTGGAGTGTTCCGATTCACGCTCTTCATTACCTTGTCTATCGCGGCCCCCCTCAGAAGGAGAGTCTCGGCGACGTCTTGATAGCCGAAGAAGGCCGCCAGACCGAGGGGAGTGAATCCATCCTCGGTTTCAGCGTCCACCAGGGCGGGATCGCTCTCGAGAAGCGCATCGATCGTATTTGGCTTCCCCAGCACGGCGGCCTCGTGAATGCCGAGGTCGGGGAATCTCTCGACGAGCAGATCCGCCACGTCCTTGTGGCCTCGGAAAACGGCCGTCAATATGAGGCTTCCCTCCCTGGACTTTGCCCGTCCGAGGGATGGGTTTTCGTCCAGAATCTTGGCTACCAGCTCAACGTCCCCCACCTCAACAGCCTCCACTAAGTCTTTTTTCATGGTTGCTCCGCCCCATGACCTCATCTAGAGCAGGTGGCTTGCCACATCCTCAAGCTCCCGCTCACAGTACTTGCACCGAAGTCTTAGAGGACTCTTGGACTTCACGATGAACTCCGTCTCCAGCGGCTCGTTGCTATTCGTGATACAGCTGGGATTGGCGCACTTCAGGATCCCCCGGGCGACGGCAGGAATCTGGACCTTGTACTTCTCGGCCACGCTGAAGTTCCTGATTATGTTGATAGTCGCATCGGGCGCTATTAGGGCAATCTTGTCCACCTCTCTGGGGCTGAGCTCCCGATCCTCCACCTTCACGATGTCCTTCCACTCCTCGTGGGCGCTGGGGACGTGTATCACGACGCTGACAGTGGACTTGATGTCCTCACCAATTCCTAGAATCTTCAGGACCTTGAGGGCCATCCCGCTCCTGATGTGGTCGATGACGGTGCCGTTCTTGATCGGGGTAACCTTCAGCTCCTTCACTCTATCCCCCCAGGATGAGGCTCAGCAAGGCCATCCGTACGGGGACTCCATTGAAGGCCTGCTTGAAGTATATGGCGTGGGGCGTCCTGTCAACCTCCGGCGCAATCTCCGTGACCCTGGGAAGGGGGTGCATGATGATAACGTCCTTCTTCGCGTCCCTCAGAGCATGCAAGTCGATGCGGTAGATCCCCGCAACGCTCTGGTACTCCTGGGGGTCGGGGAACCTCTCCTTCTGGATCCGGGTTACGTAGAGAACGTCAGCGTCCTTCATCGCATCCATCAGATCCACGACCTCCTTCGGCTTGTGCCCGAGCTCGTGGACCATCTCCACTATCTCCCGCGGCATTCGCAGTGAGGGCGGGGAGACGAAGGTGAGTTCGGCTCCTAAGAGGGCCAGAGCGTACACCAAGGAGTGGACCGTGCGCCCATACTTCAGGTCCCCAACGAGGACGATCCGATTTCCCTCGATGACGCCCTTCTCGTCCCAGATAGTGAAGAGGTCCAACAGGGTCTGTGTGGGATGCTGGCCCGCTCCGTCCCCGGCGTTGATCACGGGCTTCTCAGAGAAGTCAGCAGCCAGACGAGCGGCCCCCTCCTGGGGGTGCCTCAGCACCAGAACATCGGAGTAGGCCTCCACCATGCGGATCGTGTCCGCCAGGGTCTCCCCCTTGGCCACGGAGGAGGCTTCAGGAGTGCCGAAGCTGAGAACGCGTCCTCCAAGGCGCTGAATGGCACTCTCAAAGGACAACCGAGTCCGGGTGCTCGCCTCGAAGAAGAGGGTAGCCATCACCCTTCCCTTCAGTCGTTCGTCAGCCTTCTCCCCCTGAGCGATGGGGACAAGGGTCCGGGCCTTCTTGAGCACCCGGAAGATGTCACTCTTCGAGACGTCCGCGATGGATATCAGGTCCCTTCCCTTGAACTCCATTCTGACCGTAGAAGGGAGGGGAGACGGGCTAAAGAGCTTTTCCCAGTTCCTGGGGACGAACCTCGAAACCAACGACTATCGTTTCCCACGGCTTCTCGATTCTTAGGTGGAGGAAGCTAGAGAGGAGAGGAGAGAGGGCGGCAGGCCCAGAAGATTGGGCCTGCCTTGGGTTGTGGAGGAGGGGTTATATTCACTCCGACTCGACGGCTTTCCAGTCTCCGCCGAAGTCCTTTGTTACTCCCGAAGCCAGCTGGAACCTGACCCGGAGCTTGCCGTTCTCGAAGAAGATGTAGGCGTTGCGGAGCTGCGACATGTAGAGGCTGATGCGCTTCCCCTTCTGGGTCAGCGCCCTCTCCACACAGCTCAGCAGGCCGGCCTTCTCCAAGGCGTGGATGCGGCGGTAGCACGCCGCGATCGGTATCCCGTATTCCCGGCTGAGCTCAATGGCGCTCTTCGCCCTCTTGTAGGTTGCCACGAGAATCTTGGCAGAGTACTCGTCGGTGATCAAGCGGGATGCTTCTAAAGGGTCCATTACGAGGTGTCCTCCTTCCTAGCCTGCCACCCCTCGTTACCATATTTAAGCGGTGTGAGCAAATTACCTGCTCTGATTGCTGATTGTGAAAATTCAACTTGAGATTACCTGCCTTCTGAGGGTTCTGAGATCCGAGGTCTCCCGATCTTCGCCATCAGTCTCTTGTCCCTGATGAATAGCTCGAGCCCGTGAGGTCTGCCACGGAAGAGGAGCTTCGCCCTGCCCGTGGGCCTGATATAGACGCCGTGAACCTCGACGAGGCCGGCTCGCCTTAGTCTCCAGAGGACGCGATAGCACCTAGCAATCGGGATGCCTGTTATTTCGCTGAGCTCGAGCGCACTTCGGGGTTGGATGAAGCTGGCTAGGACCAGCCTCCTCGCCTCCGGCCTCGAAAGGATTCGCATGTAGTTCATTGCGGTTCCTTCCAGTCTCCTGTGGAATCGGTTCCTGAGTATACCCTATTTAACGTGACGGTCCGTGAATCGCCCATGGTAATCAGGCCATGTAATCGGTGCCTGCAATCAGAATAAGCAAAAAAGCTGTCGGCGCTGGATGACGAAAAGATCAGCGGGGGAGGATGGCACCCCACTTCCCGCTGGATACCTCTAGACCGTAGGGGCCTCTTCGGACGTAGCCATCGATAACCCGAAGGGTCGAACCGACCCGGACTGTCCCCGACTCCACCAACTCCACCTCGTCGTCCCACAGCGTCAGCCTGCATCGACCGGAGGCGTCGGCCACGGTGAGATTCACTACCCTTCCCTGGCTACCATCTCGGCGCTCGAATTCTCGCGATTTCTCCACGGCCTCCACCTTCACGTCGAGGAGGGCCTCACCACCCTCATACAGGTCGGCGATCTCCTTGAAGACCACCTCGTTCCGACCGAGCTCGTCCACGACTAGCAGGGCTGCGACGTCCTCGTCAAGCAGGTGCCCCCAGGCCTCCATTTCCTCGTTGACTCTCTTCCCAAACTCCTCTTCAGAGATCAGATCGCTTACCTTCTCGAATAACTCTTTCCGCAAGGCTCTCGGCGCTAGAAAGAATCGGAAGTTAAGGCCTTTACCTTGACAGCCCGCAGGCAGCGTTACCAAAGCGGTGTAGGACAAAGACTAGAATAACCGTCAGTGGAAGATCTGGCTTTCCATCCTGGCGGTTACTTGAGCCTTAGCGTCTCCAGGTTGTACGGGGCTCGGGTCTCCATACCGAACTTTTTGTAGAGGCTGGAGGCCAGGTCCATGCACTTGTGCTCCTCACCGTGGCCGATGAGGACCCGCTCGGGCCGAGGCTCCATGCTACCCACGTAGTTCATCAGCTGCATCCGGTCAGAGTGACCTGAGAAGCCATCGATGGTTTCCACATCCATCTTCAGCCGGAGAGTCAGAGGCTTTCCGCGGTCGTTGACGGTGATCTCCTTTGCCTGCTTCTGGATCCTCCTCGCCAAGGTGCCCTCGGCGTTAAAGCCCACGAAGATCAGCGTGTGCTTGGGGTTGTCTGCCCACGCCTTGAAGTACTCCATGATTGGCCCTCCGTTCATCATCCCGCTGGTGGCCAGGACGACGCATGGATCGGGGTCGTCGCAGATGTTGGCCCTCATATCGCTGCTGTCGACCCTCTCGAAGATGCCCGAGAGGAAGGGGTTCTCACCCGTCTGGAAGATCTGAGTCCTCAGCTGGTTGTTCAGGTACTCTGGGTAGGCTGTGTGGATGGCCGTTGCCTCCCAGATCATGCCATCCAGGTAGACGGGAATCTGGGGTATCTCGCCCTTGCGAACCAGCTCCTCCATGACCAGCATGACTTCCTGGCTCCTGCCGACGGCAAAGACAGGGATGAGGAGCTTCCCGCCTCGGTTGAGGACACGCTTGGCGATATCTTTCAGTCGCCTGGCGGCCTCCTGCCGGCTGGGCTGTGTGTCGTGGTAGCCACCGTAGGTGGCCTCCATGATAAGGGTCTCTAGGCGGGGGAACTTGTTTACGGCAGGGTTGAAGAGCCAGGTGCGCTCGAACTTGATGTCGCCGCTGATCGCGACGTTGTAGAGGCCGTCGCCGATGTGGAAGTGGGTCGTCGCGCTCCCCAGGATGTGCCCGGCGTTCTGCAGCGTGAGGCGGATGTCGGGAGCGATGTCCGTTGTCTCGCCATACTTCAGCGGGAGGGTGCTCTTCACCGCCTCACGGATCTGAGGGGACTCGTAGGGGGGCTTCTTCCCCTCCCCGAAGGCCACCTTGATGTAGTCTAGCTGCAGGAGGGAGGAGAGATCCCGGGTAGGCGGCGTGCAGTAGATGGGTCCTTCGTAACCGTACTTGTACAGGATGGGTACGATCCCACAGTGGTCCAGGTGAGCGTGAGTAATCACCACGGCGTCCAAGGATTCCAGCGGCATCAACTCCGGCGCGTGGAGATACGGAGCGCCATTGTTCTCCGCGCTGACGTCGACCCCGCAATCCACGAGGACCTTGCTCTCCCTCGTCATGAGGAGTGTGGCGGAGCGTCCGACCTGGCGGAACCCGCCTAGGCTCGTGATCCGCACGTACTGCTCCCCTGGGGAGGGCTCCCTGGAGATGCGGCGCCCGGTCCTGCGGAGGAAGTCCTGCCTGTCGTCGTGCACCGAGCGCAGGTACTGACGGATCTCATCGACGGTCTTCGAGGGTATGGGCGGCGCTCGGACCACCTTGGGCGCCCAGCCGATCTTCTTCTTGATGTCGTTCAGGAGAGTGCCCTGCTTCCCAATGACCAGGCCCGGCGAGAGGGCCTCAATGGTCACCTCTCCGGTCTCGTCGAAGTAGATACTGGAGATCTTGGCCTCCTCGGGGATGATGGCACGAATGACCTCCTCCGCCTCTTCCGGCGCGGCTAGCAGGGAGGGGTCTGGTCGAATGGCTACACGGCGGCGCAGCCCCTGGGCTAGCTGGCGCACGATCTCCTGATTGTCCGCGAAGACGTCGATGTTCCGGGTGTAGATTACTACCACCGGACCCTCGAACTCAACGCGGGTCAGTTCCACGCCAGCGGGGACTACCTTCTTCACGATGTCCTCGGCTTCGCCGAGGACCGCCTGTAGGGACATGGGTTCAACACCCAGTTGTGCCGTGGGAGCTTCAGTTCAACTTCATCTTCTGCTTGCGCTTCTCGACCTCTTCGTCGGGAACTTCGATGAAGCCGTCCTCCATGATCTTCACGATGTCGATGCCGTCACCCGAGGCTGCATCCCTCTTCATGGCCGCCGTTATAGCCCTAATGGCCAGGTCCGCTCCAGCGTCAACCGTCAAACCCTTCTCGTAGCGGTCCTCCAGGACGCCGAAGACGAAGGGAGAGCCGGAACCAGTGGTAACGTAGTCGTCAGGGATGGCGCCACCTGCCAGGTCGATGGAGTAGACGTGTGACCCCTTGCTGTCAAGGCCTCCGATGACGAGCTGGACCAGGTACGGGAAGAACCTGCGGGCCGAGAGTATGTTGCTGGTGAGGGTCGCGCAGGCATCCACGGGCATCGGCATTCCCCGCTTCAGCCTGTACAGCTCGACCTCCGCCTTGATGTACCTGGTGAGGGTCTGTAGGTCTCCAACGAGGCCGGCCGTGGTTATTCCGAGATTCTCATCGAGCCTGAAAATCTTCTTGGTCACCTTGTGGCCAATCAAGGTGCCCATGGTCGCCCTTCTCTCCGCACCCAGGACCACGCCGTCCTTGCATGTCAGACCTACGGTGGTCGTTCCAGACTTCGTTTCCTTCGCAGCTTCCGTCATTAGTCACACCCGAAAAGTGTGGAAAACTGTGCGACTGTTAGTAGGGAACGGGCGTATATAAGCGTTATGGGGTGGGTGTGGGACCTGAAATCCACCTAGGCCAGGTTCTCTCGGATGAAGTCCAGGACCTCCTCCGTGTGGCCGTCCACCTTCACCCGGGGAAAGACCTTGCGAAGGATCCCATCCTTGTCGATGATGAAGGTGCTGCGGACGATACCGTAGTATTCGCGGCCGTACGACTTCTTCAGCCTGTAGGCACCGTAGGCCTTCGACACCCGGGCCTCGGTGTCGCTCAGCAGTGGAAACGGTAGGTGGTACTTCGAGCGGAACTTCACGTGGGAATTCAGATCGTCCAGGCTCACACCAAGGATAACGGTATCCTCACCCTGGAAGGAGCCCAGGTTGTCACGGAAGCTGCAGGCCTCCTTGGTGCAGCCGGGGGTGTCGTCTCTCGGGTAGAAGTACAGCACGATGTTCTTTCCTTTGAAGTCCTCGAGCGAGATGTTCCTACCCTCTGTGGATGGGAGGTCGAAGGCCGGGGCCGGCTGGCCCTCGGCAGGGATAGCTTCCTCCATGGGATCGCCGTAACTACCTCGGGATTCCACTTGAACCTTTTCACGTTGGATATTCCCATCGGGTCGAAAGGGTCTTATCGCTGCCGCCGCTGCCCTCCTAGGGGGTAAGATGGAGATCGATCTTGTGGCGGTGGAGAATCCTGAAGGTTTGAACGTCGTCCTCGGACAAACCCACTTCATCAAGACGGCGGAGGACCTCTACGAAGCCCTCGTCAACACCGTTCCGGGAATCAAGTTCGGGCTCGCCTTCTGTGAGGCCTCGGGCCCCTGTCTCGTCCGGGTGGAGGGCAACGACGAGGGCCTGAAGGACTTGGCCGCGAGGAACGCGATGAGAATCGGCGCGGGCCACACCTTCATCATCTTCATGAAAGAGGCCTATCCCGTCAACCTGCTGAAGGCGATCCGAGACGTCCCTGAAGTGGTGCACATCTACTGTGCCACGGCGAACCCGCTGAAGGTGGCGATCTCCGACGACGGTGAGGGTCGTGGAATCCTGGGAGTTATCGATGGCGAGAAGGCCAAAGGAGTCGAGACGGAGAAGGACCTGAAGGAGAGGCGAAGGTTCCTCCGAGATATCGGCTACAAGCTTTGATTCTGGGTCGGCTCTCCGTGTCATTGCCAGACATGCCTGGCTGCGCTGAGCAATATTTAAATATTACGCATACCGTAGTTCGGCGCGATTATGGCGGAAGTGGATATTATCACTCGTTGTCCCGAGTGCAATAGCCCGCATCTGGTTAGGGACTACGAGAGAGCTGAGGTCATCTGCCAAGACTGCGGTCTCGTCCTTGACGAGGGGATGATTGACGAGGGGCCCGAGTGGAGGGCCTTCGACTCGGAGCAGCGCGAAGCTCGGGAGCGCGCCGGCCCACCCTCCACCATCATGAGTCACGACAAGGGACTGTCCACACAGATCGGCTGGAGGAACAAGGACGCGTACGGGCGGACGATCCCGCACCGCTCCAGGGCTCAGATTTATCGCCTCCGGAAGTGGCAGCACCGAATCCGGACCTCCAAGTCCGGGGAGAGGAGCCTGGCCCAGGGACTGACGGAGATCAATACCATGGCCTCCAAGATGGGACTCCCGCGCCATGTGCGGGAGAGTGCTGCCGTCCTCTATCGAAAGGCGGCCACGAAGAACCTGGTGAGGGGGAGGAGCATCGATGAAGTCGTGGCTGCCACTCTCTACGCTGCATGCCGACAGTGTGGCGTGCCCCGGACCCTTGACGAGATAGCGGACAAGTCCAACGTCGACCGGAAGTCCATCGGTCGCACCTATCGCACGCTCACTAGGGAGCTGGGACTGAAGCTGCTTCCTCAGTCTCCTGGGGACTACATCGCCAGATTCTGCAACAAGCTCGGACTTGACATGGAGGTCCAGCGGCAGGCTAAGGACATCTTGGAAGCTGTTGAGAGGGAAGAGTTGGCCTCCGGTGTGGCGCCCTCGGGCGTCGCGGCGGCGACCATCTACATCGCGGCCATGATGTGTGGACGACCCTGCACGCAAAAGGACGTCGCTGAGGTAGCCGGCGTCACCGAGGTCACCATCCGGAACCGCTATAAAGCGATCTCAGAGGCCCTCGGTTACGAAGTTCACCGCTAGTCGCCGAGAAAGCCTTATTCGGCGGGCGGTACTAGGGCACAACACCAGGGTGAGCCATTGGCGGAGAAGGTCAAGGAGGGTAACCTGGTCTTCCTAGACTACGAGGGGTGGATCCGGCAGCCCAGCGGTGAGGAGGAGCTCTTCGACACGACCAGCGAGGAGCTTGCCAAGGAGAAGGAGATCTACGACGAGAAGCGGACCTACGGCGAGGTTCCCACCGTCGCCGGCAGAGACCGACTCATGAAGGGACTGGACGAGGCCGTGATCGGCACAGCGGTCGGGGAAGAGAAGGAGGTCGTCATCCCGCCCGAGAAGGGAATGGGGGAGCGCGACCCAAAGCTCGTGGAGCTGTTCCCCATCCGAGAGTTCCACCGACAGGAGATCGACCCCAAACCAGGGATGGATGTTCACATCAAGAATCGTCACGGTACAGTGACCGCTGTCACCGCGGGACGCGTTCGAGTGGACTTCAACAACCCCCTGGCTGGTAGGACCCTCCGATACAAGTTCGCCGTGAAGAGGAAGGTGAAGGGGGCGAAGGCCAAGGCGCTGGCCGTCATCGAGATGGACTACGGCAGCAGCGACGGCTTCGAGGTCAAGGTGGAGAAGGGAAAGGCCGATGTCGTCCTCCCCGAGGTCTGCAAGTACGACGAGAAGTGGTTCGTGGGGAAGTTCAAGGTCGTCAGCGACCTTCGGGACTTTGCGGGAATCAAAACCGTTCGTTTCGTCGAGGAGTACACGAAGAAGGAAGAGGAGGAGAAGGCGGAGGATACGTCGGACTAGCTTGGATCGCGACGCGCCCTCGTGAGGGCTATCTCCTGGGCCACCTTTCTTGGGCTCCGCCCCTCCGTCATTGCCAGCTCAACCACTTCTTTGGTCGCCGAAACTATCCTGTTCGTCACCTCTGCCACCACCGCCTCTCCAGAGTCGTATCGATCGCTAACCAGGACCCCAAAGGCTCCCGCCAACCCTCCGTTCACGAGAAAGTCAGGGAGGACGAGGACATTTCGCCTATGAAGCTCCTCCTCAACGTCCAGAGGTATGGGGATGTTGGCGGCCTCCACGATCATGCGGGCTTGGACGCGGTCCACGTTCGATCGATCGATGGCATCGGCGATGGCCGCTGGCACCAGGATGTCGGCGTCTGCATCTATCCACGCCTCCCTCGAAACCTGCTCGGCCTCTCGCGGAAGGGAATCGGGGTTAAGCAGACCCGGTTGGGGACCGACAAGTCCCGAAGGGTCAAGACCCTTCAACGTGCGAACACAGCGCTCTGCATCAGCGATGGCCACCACTCGAGCGCCCAGCCTCACGAGCTCCTCCGCTAATGCCCTTCCGACGCTCCCGAAGCCCTGTATAGCGACGGCACTCCCCTGGAAGCCGCCCTCGAATCTTTCCCAGGCAGCCTTGGCCGCGCGCGCTGCAACGATGCCGGTCACATCCTCTTGAATCCCTCGCAGGATCCTCCTGTAGTCCGGCTTCGCCGTGGGGGTGCGTCCGACTTCGATCAAACGCTGAACGGCCACATCGTAGGAGTCCTGGCCGAGGTGTTCAAACAGCGGCCTCATGTCACGGGCCGATGTACCCATGTCCGGTCCCGTGAAGATGCGGTCCTTGAGGAAGTCTCGGGCCTTCTCGGCGAACTCCCTGATGACCTCCCCCTTGTCAGGCCGAGAAGGATTTGCGCATACACCTAGTTTACACCCGCCGAAGGGAAGCCCCAGCATGGCCCACTTGAGGGTCATGGCATGGGCGAGCCGCCCAAGCTCATTGAGGCTCACGGAGGGGGCGAAGCGGAACCCTCCACCCGCGAGGCCTGTCCGAAACAGGTCCACAGATGCATATGCATCGAGCCCCCTTACTCGGAGGGAGATCTCCTCTACAGCCACGGATTCCGAGAGTCACTGACTGTATTTATCGCCGATGGCGGGGGCTGAAGGCAGGATTAAATAGGGTGCGACTACTCGAAACCCAGAGGACGCGTGGCCTAGTCTGGATATGGCACCGGCCTCCTAAGCCGGCGGTCGAGGGTTCGAATCCCTCCGCGTCCGCTTTCAGCTTTGTTCGACAGGGAGCAAGCCCGACTCAAGTGAGTCGGTATTCTCACGAACGAGAATACCGCAAAGACCAAGTCATGCCATCGCATATCATGCCGGGGTGCGCCGAGGAGGGGCGCTTGAGAAGTACCCAGGGCCCGCGCGGCGGGGGGAGGTGATACGCGATGGGACGAAACGCGATCCAAACGCTACTGATTGCCGCACTCCTGCTGACCGCGCTCTTGGCGTTCCTTCCCGCTGGCGTCCAAGCAGTCGGTCCCTGTCGCCTCAGGGAAGGAAGCGGAACGTGGGACTACGTGTTTCCGGATACCGTGGAGCAGCGACAAGTGGGTAACAACCTGATCATCCACTTTTATGGAGGTGGAGGCCACAACTACGGAGACCTCTCGGGAATCTGGATTCACGACGAGTGGGATATCGTGAATCTCGTCACTGGGAAGGTGCACATCAGGGGAACCTGGGAGGGGGTGAACACCATTGAGGGCAAGACAGGCATCCTGCATGTTCGCTATTGGGGTACCGCGAATACTGCTACAGGCGTATTTGACGGGAGATGGGTAATCCTGAGCGGCACGGATGGATTGGAGAACCTGCATGGGACCGGAACTGTCTGGTTCGACCCCTTCGGCCCCCTGGCCCCCCTGGGGGGGGCCACGATGAAGTATTGCTTCACGTAGGCCCGACGACGGATGCAAGGAAACTCAGCCTTCCCCTCCTTCCTTTTTTTGGACGGCCTTAGCTTATGCTACGTCGCTCGCTCCATCTCGTCCTGCCAGCTTGATCTGAGCAATTCTTTCCACCGCGGGAACAACAACCCTGAGCTGATGTGGCACTACGACGGAAAGGTCTCACAATCATCCACTCGTTCAGGCCAAGGTACTGGAAGCCTCGCCTCCTCCCCGAGCCCTATAGTTCTCGGCCCTTCACGCTTGGGCAAGCGCCAGCGGCCAGCGATTTCTCCGCGGGGATCGGGAGATTTCACGGATTGACGCTTTGACATGCATGCAAGCCAACATTTGTGACAGAAAGTTAAATACTGACATGTCATCGCGCGACATGGCGGAGGGGGGGAGTGCTCAAACAGCGACTTGCTCAAGGCGTACTCTCCCCCACGCTCGCGCCGAGGAGGGGCGCGGACAAGTACCCAGGACCCGCACAGCGGGGGGAGGTGAAAGAGTGAGAAAAGCATTTATGAGCATTATCGCGTCCCTGGCACTCTTCGGTGCACTTCTGTCCTTATCTGGTGTCGCGACCGCGGACCACATGTTCGCGCGTTGGGATCAGACCACTCCTGTCCCGGGCCAACGACTCCATTGGTTCCCTGTCTGCATCCTGGGGACAACTTTCCCAGCAGACACCGGCTTCTTCGTCGCCCACGGCTGGATCGCATTCTCCTGGACCGAACGCACGGCGGAGGAGAGGCGGGGTTTCAATTACCCAACAACAACGTTCATGCTCGAAATCGATGGCGTCCCTCAGAAGTCTGCCCAGCATAACAACCGGGACGCGATCGCCGACACGAAAGGTAAGTGGTTCGTTACTGAGATCCACAAGGGGCTCCCAGCGGGTCCACACGTGTTCACCTTCACCTGGTATATCGATGGTTCCATTGATATATTCACGCCGGGAGACTTCAAAGACGCCCACTTTGCGGGTAGCTGCACTGGGACCATTACCTTCGTCTGAAATTCCACACCTCGAATAGCGGCGGATTCAAACACTGGTGGGACGCTTCGTCCCGCCCTCTTCCCATTTTTCCCTTCCGTGCTATATCGCCCTCTCTGAAGACCCATCGTGGCGCTCTGCTAGCGGTTTCCTGCAATCTTCGCGCCATCACCTCAATCCCCTAAATTGGATGAATGTACGCACTGGAGGCTTTTAGGCTGGACGAACGAGATTCGGCAAAAGGGCGGTTTCACACCCGAGGGGAGTCCGTCATATCCGTCAGTGCAAGTATCCTATCACCAGTCCACGCAGGCCCGCTTTGGTAGACGAACGCCCTCGTCAATAACAATTGGCGCACGCCTCCAATTCCGCAGAGATGCGTACCCGGGTTGTTCTTACTTCGGGACTTGGAATATATCACCAGACCGTTCAGTTCAAACAGTATAGTCAAACATACTTTCTAATGTCATGTCATTACCTGTCACTGTGTGGGGAGGTGTACTCAATCGCGATTCGCCTAAGGCGTGTTCTCCCCACCTTCGCGCCGAGGAGGGGCGCGGTACAAGTACCCAGGGCCCGCGAGGCGGGGGGAGGTGAAAAGGAATGAGTGTAGAAGAAAACCTTCGCGTGATTGATTCCATGTACGATGCGCTCAACACTCGGGACTGGGACCGCTTCAACGCTGACTTGTCGGAGTCCGCCTTCATGCAGAGCGTGGAGTCCCCAGAGCCCTACAAAGGCCGCGATGCGATTCGAGAGGATCTCCAGACTGTTGTTGCGGCGTTCCCCGATGTCAAATTCGAAAAGGTAAGGAGCTTTGGCCAAGGTGACACGGTCGCTGCCGAGTTGATCCTTGCAGGGACCCACAAGGGCCCTCTTCCGGGTCCAGGTGGGGAGGCAATCCCAGCCACGAACAAGCCCGTACGGTTCCAGTATTCCGTCGTCTTCAAGTTAGAGGGCGGCATGATCACAGAGATTCACCGATATTACGACCAGCTCGGGTTCTTGGTCCAGCTCGGCCTCGCGCCATAATCGAACACTGGAAGCTCTTAAGAGTCCACCTGGGCCCCTTCGTCGTCTAAGGGTCCCGTTACCCAAATCCTACCGGATGTGTGAGAGTTGCAGATGCCGATTCATGGATGCCTAGGCGAACGCCTCCCCGTCCGTCTTCAGCTTCGTGCGACGGGAAATGGTAGCCCGATTCAGATGAGTCTGAGTTGCACACCTACAGCCGGGCTACGCTGCAAACATGCCTTCCAAGCAATAGACAGTCAGCTTCCCTTCCTCCGGGCAATATCCGTGTAGGTCGCACCTCGAGCAGAGCTGTTGCAGATCACCCCGACCAACATCCAGCAACTTTTTCTCTTCGAGAAGTCCGTGTAGTAGCTTCAGATACTTGCCCTCGGCGATGCGTGGCAATTCATACCTGTTCTCCAGGCCGTAATACTCGTAAAGCCGCTTGCCCCCCTTTGAAGAGTTGCAGGGGCCGCACACGAAGACTGCATTGTCAGAATGGTCCGGCCCCCCTCTGGACAGGGGTATCATGTGCTCCACCGTGAGGTCCGTTACGCGACCGCAATAGATGCACTCGTCTCCCTTCTCGCGCTCCCTCACCCACTCACGGATGGAGCTGGACCACTCGATCTCCCCAGATTGTAGCTTCTTGAATCGATTCATCACAAAGCCATACTGCCTCTTGCCGATACCTGCCGATTCTGAGATGATCTTGGCATATTGCCAGTATAGCAGATCCCGGAGGTTGCGCACTGCGCCTGGAGGCATCATGACAGGACAGAAGAAAGGCCAATTAGATCTTTGCTATCCGAGTCTGTGAGATGATATCAATAGGAAGGTCCTGGACCTGCATGAAAACTGCATATAGCAGGGGGTCTCGTGCTAACATACAGCAAACTTCAAGTCGTGGCTTTGCATGCCGATCACAGGGGGGTAACATGGCACGTTGGCTCGCATGGCTGGGAGTCGGCCTCTTTGTTGCGGGCATAGTCCTTGGCATTCTCGTCTTTGGCACAACGACCGTCTGCCCGTACGGTCGCCCGGGCTCGAATTATAGTATTCTCGATGTAGCATACGAATTACCGGCAATCGCTGTGAATGCAGTATCCACCGGTAACCCGTGCTCCGTGACAGTGGTCCTAGGCACAGCTTTCTTCTTGGGCGGCCCTCTGCTGATCTGGGTATCCGATAAAGTACGGAGAGAAACCCCGCCTCCTTCATCCTAGGTCTTCCGCAGCCGCAGCGTCCCATCTGATCCCCCGGCTCGATACACGAGCATCTTACGCTTTGACAACAATTCCTCCTAGCCGTTAGCAATCGTGCGGTCCGAGATTGTTGACTGAACAGACCGCCTGGACGAACGCGCTTCAGGGATGCAAGTGTTTCACGCCTAAGCTATCCATCAGCAAAGCATACTTTCCAATGGAAGCGGCGAACCCCTCCGCTTCCCCCAATAGACTATTTACACAACTATTTTAGGTGGTGCCTCTTTCCATCGACCCCGCGAGCGCCAAGGAGGGGCGCGCGAAAAATACCCAGGGCCCGGACAACGGGGGGAGGTGAAGGAGCAAGTGATGGAAAGGTTCAAGGGCCCCTATGGAGGATTGAGCGCGCTATCCATCGTTCTAATCGTCGTTGTCGGGGGAGCATTGATTGCTCTCTGGCCCCTCGTGTTCATCTGGGCGGTGAACACGCTATTCGAGTTTGGCATCCCGTTCACCTTCTGGACGTGGCTGGCTGCCGTCGTGATACTCTTGACGATAGCGGCCATAGGGATGTTCGGACGCGGATCCTCTGCCGCCAAGTGAGGGCCTCATTCGCAGGGCCCCCTTCAGATCACCCGTCTCGCGCAAGGCCCGGCCCTGAATCATTGGAATTTCGGGAAACCCAAAAATGATAAGTACCTCCGCGTTTGTGCCTTAACTGATGTGGGGAAAGCTTGCGATATTTGAGTCATTCAATCAGAGTTCTCCTCCACGTTTGCGCCGAGGTGGGGCGCAGTAGAAGTACCGAAGGGCCTAGTTTTCTGGGAGGAGGTGAAGACAGATGAGTGTGGAAGACAACATTCAGGTACTGAGAGAAATCGAGAAAGCGGTCAGCGCGAGGGATTGGGAGCGGTTCGATGAACTACACTCCGAATCCGTCGTCGAGTACTCCCCGCAGAAGCCCGAGGGTTCGAAGGGCATCGCAGCGCATCGCGAATCCATCGAGAACCTCTTCACCGCCTGCCCCGACATGCGTGCAGAGATGACGCACGCCTTCGGCCAAGGCGATTGGGTGTTCGCCGAGATCACTATGACAGGGACTCACACAGGGCCCTTCAAGGGCCCCGGTGGCCAGACGATTCCTGCCACGAACAAGCCTATTCGGATGGACATGGGAGGCGCGGTCAAAGTCGAGGGCGGCAAGATCACAGAGGAGCACAACTACTTCGATTTGCTCGGCCTGTTGATGCAGCTCGGGCTCGCGCCGCAAGGTGACTAGACAAGTGGTACGTAATCAAGCCCGCCAGAAGGCGGGCTGGTTTTCCCTTTTTGTACAGTTGTAGCGTCGCAGAAACGCGGCGGCAACCAGAAGGATACATTAACCCGTGACTGGTCTTGCCAACGATAACCTGAGTCGCCTATATCAGGGCAGTTTTTGCCACGCGCTACTCGCTGCCGAAGGTAAGGTCCTCGCCGAGGCCGCGGCTCTTCAGAACCTGCATGATCTTGGCAACAAGCTCGATAAGAAACGTACTGTCGAACCGGTCGAGGTAGCTGAGGACGATGTTGGCTGCCTTCTTCTGCTCATCGATGGGCAGGCCTGCCAAGTCCCTTATGCTGATGGGTTCCTGGAATTCTTCCATTCGACCACTCACGGTGAGCACTACCTGTCCAGCGCCGTCTGGCGCCTACGCCGACACCCTCTAGCCGACCTTCGTCAAGATAAATGGTGGGGACTCCCTATCAAGCGTGATAATAACACAAGCGAGGGTCCGTCCACGGGACGCCGAAGTGAGGTATGGGAGCGGTGGGTCTAGCCATCACCTCAGGGCTAAGCTTCATGTCCTAACGTCCCATGGCAACTGGGGGTATGATGCTAAGAAAACTGTCGCCTCTCTTCAAGCCCGCCTACGAGATCGTGGACAAGATTCCCTCCTTCAAGACATTCATAAACGGCCTCTGGCTGGAGGCGAGCGAAGGGCAGACTTTCGACGTGGAAACTCCCATCGACAACAGCGTCGTCGCGCGCGTGCAGGACTGTCCGCCCCAGGATGTGGAGGCCGCCATCGACGCTGCGACGCCGGGTCACCGCTCGATTGCGAGAATCCCAGGTATCGAGCGGGTCGACCTGCTGGGGAAGGCCCGAGAAATTCTCATCCAGCATCAGGACGACTTCGTGAAGGTGCTCACCGCGGAAGCGGGGAAGCCACCCCACGACGCGCAGGGCGAGGTGGGAGCCACTGTTGATCGGCTCAAGCTCGCAGCCCAGGAATCTCGGGAGATCTTCGGGGAGTTCATACCCGGTGAGTGGACGAAGGACGCGAGGGGACGGGCGGCTGTCGTTGCGCGCGTTCCCGTGGGGATCGTGGCCGCCATCTGTCCTTTCAACTACCCGCTTTTTATCGCGGCCGCTAAGGCGATTCCCGCCCTGCTGGCGGGGAACTCCGTGGTCCTCAAGCCTGCCAGTGACACGCCTCTGAGCATGCTCCTGTTCGCTCGGGTACTCGAAGAGGCAGGCGTCCCGCCTGGGGCCTTCAACGTCGTCACGGGACGCGGTGCGACGGCAGGCGAAGCCCTCAGCGCAAGCCCGAGGGTGTCCATGATCTCCTTCACGGGGAGCACTGAGGTGGGTGAGGCCATTGCGAAGAACGCGGGCATCAAGAAGCTCCATCTGGAACTCGGCGGCAAGGGGATGGCCATCGTCCTGGATGATGCAGACCTCCACCTGGCCGTTGAAAAGTGCCTGGATGGGGCCCTGAAGAACGCTGGCCAGAGATGCGATGCCATCTCGGCCATCCTCGTGGTTGAGCCAGTGGCTGAAGACTTCGTGGCGCTGCTCAAGAAGGAGATAAAGAATTGGAAGCTCGGGGACCCGCGGGAGGACGGCGTCAAGGTCGGACCAGTGATCAATCATTGGGCGGCGAACCACATCAAGGAGCTCATCGACGACGCCGTCGAGAGAGGAGCCAAGCTCGTGACTGGCGGGAAGGTCAAGGAGTGCTATGTGGAGCCAACCCTCCTCGATAACGTTCCTCTGGACGCCCGCATTGCGTTCGAGGAGACCTTCGGGCCTGTGGCGACCGTGATCCGAATCAAGGACGAGAAGGAGGCCCTGGAGATCGGCAAGATGTCTCGGTATGGCCTCGACTCCTGCGTGTTCACCAACGACTATCGCCGTGTGTGGCACATCGCCCAGGGACTTCGGGTGGGTGAGCTCACGGTCAACGATCACCCTAAGCACGGCGTCGGGTACTTCCCCTTTGGCGGCAGCAAGTCTAGCGGGATCGGCCGCGAGGGAATCGGATACAGCATTGACGAGATGACCGAGCTCAAGACCATCGTGTTCAACCTGGAGGAGTGAGGCGGACCCGTCTACTCAGTACAGCTCTCGATATCGACGCCTCCATAGCTCCATTATCTGGTGACCCGCTTTCTTCCTGTTGTGCTCCAGCACAAACCCCGCCTTCTCGTAAACCCTGACCGCGGCGGGGTTCCCTGTTACGTGGGGTGGCACTACGAACAGCTCGCAGCTCGTCTCAGTGAACACGAACTTCACGACCTCCCGCATGGCTTCTGTGCCCAACCCCTTCCCCCAATGGGCTGGCAGGAGTTTGATGTCACCGATGACGGCGAGAACGTCCTGAGGCTTCCTCCACCAGCCAAACCTGTACTCCTCGGGGAGTGGAGCGATGAAGGACTCTCCAATGGGTTCACCTGAGGCCAATCGCACAATCAGCTGAATGTACCCCTCACCAAGCTCTGCTTGCCAACTCTCGTAGGCCTCCCAGGCCCTCTCGGGCGCAGAAGCCTTCGACCAGTGGCGCAGTCGGGGGAACTCGTCGGCGTAGCGCATGACCTCCGGGACGTGCCAGAGGTCTAGGAGGAAGGGAAGATCTTCCCTCTGCAGTTGAGTGACCATTACCCTCGGTTCAGCCAAACGGGCGCCCCCTCAGAACGCACCCAGGAGTCCGGCGATGAGGACCACGGCAGCGACGACCGCACCCACGATCGCGCCCACCTTAATCCAGCTTATGGGGGCCGTGCCCTGAACCTCGCCCGTCTGGCCGTTAACCATGAAGTGAAAGTGGCGCTGGCCGTAGACGTAGTTCGCCATGTATAGGGGGAGCAGGACGTGCTTCCAGGTGGGTTTGAGAAGGGTGGTATGAACCTTTAGGTTGCGGTAGGTGTCCCCCCCAAGCGCCCGTCTGCAGGCGCGCCACTCCTCACCCATCATCGTGTCGCGGGCCGATTGCCAGAGAGCCTTGGGGTCCAGGGTATACTCCTCGGCCGAAAACCCAGCTAGGAACTCGCCGCTGAAAGGCACGAGCTTTCTGGTGTCAAAGGGCATCGCCTTCTCCAGAGTGGCCTCGGGGAGCCCCTGCGAGGCGTATTCCAGTATGTCGTCATAGAAGTGGGAGTGGTGCCCCGATCGATAGGTCCAACGGGTCTTGCGCACGGTACGCCGGTTCTTTCCCGATCCGACCGTGACGTAGTAGTAGTCACCCCGGAACCCCGACCAGTCTGATTCCGCCTGGGCATCAAAGGTGAAGAAGGGGGCATATATCCCGTTGATCTTAGTGACAATGGCACCATCTCGCAGGGCTCCAGGGCTGACGAGGCGCCGCCACCAGGATCCCAGCCACCGACTGAACTTACCTCGGGCAGCATCCACGTCGAAGGTAAAGGGCACGAGGGAGGAAGGCCGGACTATGTCGGGACTGCTGGCCATCTCCAACATGGCGTCGGAACCGCAGTAGGCGCATTCTGCGGTTATGGCTTCGGGCTCCACCGCCTGGACCGCGCCACAGTTGTCACACTTGAAGGACCGCCTCAGCACCTCCATTCCCTTCTTCGTCGTAGCAGGGTTAAGCGGCAGCTCCTCCAAGCTGTGCTCTTCGGCCTCCGTGAGATCGATGTCGATCTTGTTCTCGGTCCCGCAGAAGGGACACTCCATGGTCATCGTACCGGGTTCGAATTCGAGCCCGGCACCGCAGGAGGTACACGGGTAGTCCCGAATCAGCTCCAGCGGCTCCTCCTCCACCCCACCCAGTGTGGGAGAGCCCTGACCTGCGGAGCTGTCTCCGGGGTCCGCCATCTTCTTCACCGTGTCCAAGGGCCGCCTTCGGAGCAGGAAGGGGTGACCATCCCTAATCGCTCAGCTGGGTTCCGCACTCGTTACAGAACTTGCTGCCGCGAGGCACGGACGCCCCGCACTCAGGACAGTCACGCCCCTGGTCCTGGCGTGTCCCACAGGAATTGCAGAACTTCGAGCCCGGAGGGATTATCGTGCCGCACTTGATGCAGGGCACGCCGGGGGGAGCTCCAGGCTGGCGCATCGCGTCCATCAGGTGGTACCCCATCCCTATGCCGGCTCCGACACCCACTCCGGTGGCAGCGCCACCTCCCTCGGGGTTCACGGCCGCGTCTCGCATGGCGGTACCCGCCTGGTACCGAATGAATTCAGTCCCGGTGATCGCCATGGAGGATCGGGTGTCCACGGCCTTCTGCACCTCCTCTGGGAGGCTGATGTTCAACCCGCTGATCTTCTGAATCTCGAGACCGTACAACTCGAAGTGGGCCTTACTCTTGGCTAGGATTACCTGCTCGATCTCCTCCAGGTTTGCCGCAAGGTCGAGCACGGCCAGGCCTTGCTCCTTCATCTCTCCGAGAGAGTCGAAGGTGACGAGGACAATCTGCTCCTTGATCCTCTCCTCCACCTGGTCCGCGCTTGTCAGGCTCAGGGTGCCCACGAACTGGTTGATGAAGTTCTCGGGGGTGGACACCCTGTATCGGAACTCCCCGTGAAGCCTGAGGCTCACCACCGCGAACTCCCGGTCTCTGAAGTGGTACGGCTGCTTCGAGCCGAACTTCCCGTCGAAGGGCTTCTTCTGAAGGTAGAAGACCTCCGCCACCTGCTTCACTCCGGAGAGGGCTTCCACGATGGGGCCAACGATGGGAGCGTTGATGCTGGTTAGGGCGTACCGGGCGGGGCGGTCGATGTACCCCAGGGCCTTGCCATCTCGGTAGAATACAGCGATTTCATCCTCCCGGACGACGATGTTGTCATTCAGCCTGATGTTTCGCGGGAGGTGCCACATGACGTTTCCCCGCTTGTTGGGACTCGGCCATGAGTAGGTCTTCGATCCAAAGAGGCTCACTCGGTCACCTCCGTACGAGAGATGACGAGCATCCGCTTCTTGAAGGTGTCTTCCAGGCCGTCCAACATGGACCTGAGGTTGCTCAGGTGCTCCGGCACCTGGTCGCCTTCGGACGCCGCCGTCTGCAGGCTGGCGGCCTCTTGGTTCAGGGCGAATACCGTGTCGAGGAGGGACGCGTCGTACTCGTACAGCCTGTTCATCTCCTCCTCCTCTATTCGGATGTCGGCAGAGATGCCAGAGTACCCGCCCTCAGCGTGTCTCACCCTCCCTTCCAGGGTCTGGAAGCGGTTGATGATTCGACCCACCTTGTCTAGCTCCTTGTACTTGTTCCTATCCGTCAGCGTCTCTCGGGCTTTCTCCGTCGTGATGCGGGCGTCCTTGAGGGAATTGGCCATCTGGATCCGGAGCATGTTGTCGGCAGTCCTGATGTCCTCTCGGCGCCGATACCCTGCGTAGCCTGGTATGTGGACCTGGATGCGCTTGAGCAGACCCCTCTCTTCTTCGACTCTATCTCGCAGGTCTGGCATTGAATTACCGCTATTGAGAACGATGTAGGGCACTTGAAAGTTGTGACCGTGTTATCGGGCTAGCGCACCAGCTTCGTGACGATCAGGTAGACTCCTCCCAGGAGGATGAGGAGGGGCCAGACGATGTTCAGGTCGATTGTGATTACGTTGAGGCTAGCCAGTAACCAGAGCAGGCCGACAACGACGAGTACGATGCCCCAGAAGATGCCTCCCGACCGAGTAGTGATCTCCGTTATCGTCCACCGTCGCTCTTCCGCCATGATGAGGCAACATGCGTTGATGATTTATACATATCCTCGGCAGGCCTTCCATGCCCCGCGAGGTCCATGTGGTCCTGTGCGCTCCCAGGCAGGACGCGCCTAAGCCCGGTTCACCTGGTACTGACCGATTCTTCAGCAGACAGCGGGCCCGTCAGAAGGTCTCCCTGTGAACGACATCCCTAAGGGCAAGGCGCGGGGGGACCTCAGGCCTCTCGGCAGGGTAGCCAACCGGAATCAGGGCGAGCGGTCTGACGGTCTCGGGGAGCTGTACGAGGTGCGCCACGTCCGCTTCGTCAAAAGCTCCCACCCAGCACGTTCCTAGGCCCAAGGCCGTCGCAGCCAGCATGAGGTTTTGTGTTGCCGCTGCGCAGTCCTGGATGCAGTAGAGATTGGCCCCTCGCGATCCATACCGCTCAGCGGAGCGAGCCCTATTGGCGGCGACAAGAATCACCAGAGGGGCCGTTGCCAAGAAGTCCTGCTCCACAGCCGCTCGGGCCAACTCCGCCTTTAGGTCGGGATCACGCACCACTATGAACTCCCAAGACTGGCGATTCCCGGCGCTTGGAGCCCGAATGGCGGCCTCCAGGATCTGCTCTTCCACCCCCTCTGAAACGTCCCTTCCGGAGAAAGCTCTGATGCTCCGCCTCAGTTGGATCGCTTCGAATACATCCATATCGTCAACCCCGCGATGCTCCTTCGCGGATCGATGGCCGTTGCGTCTAAGTAAGTTGCCCCTCGTATGTCACAGGGTCAAACTAGAACCCAGCAATGAGGATTTGAGGTACGCCCTCTCTGGGGAGGCCGAGGCGTAGCAAGGACAGTCAGGTCTGTCCTTAGTCAACAAAGGGACCGTTCCACAGGACCGGCTCTCCATGAGGCTGACCTCCGGCAAGGACGAACCGGACATCGCCTTCATGAGCCTCTACAGGCAGATCCGTCCCCGGCCCGAGCACAAGCAATTGCCCACTCTTCGCCTCAACGCTGTTAGCGCCGAATCTCCCACGTCCTTGCACGACAAGGACGAAGCCTTGGTAACCCTTCGGAATCTCCTGCGTGAACCTGCCTCCGTCGGAGATGGTGATGTCAACGTACAGGGCCGGAGTGTGGAGATGAACGGAAGAATCGCCGCCGGCAAGCTGGCGGACCTTGGCCCCCTCCGACTCCCTCTCCGGTACTTCCTCGGGCCCGAGAATCTGATAGTCCGGTTCGACCCGCTTGTTGGCCTTGGAGAGATTGATCCAAAGCTGCAGACCCCTGGTTGGCTCGTCGATGTCCGCCGCCGGTCCCTCTTCGTGCCAGATGCCCCGTCCAGCGGTGATCTTCTGCAGCCCGCCGCCCATCACCACCGTCCGATTCCCCCCGTCGTCGGCGTGTCCCGCCTGCCCGCTAAGGAGGTAGGTTATGATCTCGAAACCTCGATGCGGATGCCTCGGGAAGGCTTGTCCCTTGAAGGAGGGGTGGGAGGTATCGAAGAAGTCCAGGAGGAGGAAGGGGTCTATCTCGTCATAGGGAATCCTGCCTGAGGGCAGGGAGCGTCTTACGAGGACTCCTGCACCCTCCAGCACCTCGATGGGATCTGTGACTCGAGTGATAGAGCGTTCTTGTTCCTTTGCAGTACCCGCCATGTTGTCGGCCTCTGCTTCGTCTACGTCACCCTGCGTTAAATACCCTAAGAGGCGGGGTGATACACTATATTGACACTGGAAGCAGAACTAGTGTCTCGGGGTGAGGTGGACCAGATCCTTCAGGTCGGAAGCGAAGCTCCGGGGGTGGCTAATGTTAAGAATCAGCTGCTTCCCGCGTCGGGTGAGGCTTCTCATGAGCTGCCTGAGCAAGAAGGAGGTTCGCATGTAGAAGGCTCTGTGGAACTGGCTCATGAGTTGGGCCGCATCCTCCGAAACAAGGGCGGGGTTGACGTCGAAGCCTGTGAGCGTGTCCTCCCAGACATCGTCGTCCACGAGGCCTTGCCCCACTAGGTCCTGCCACAGGGGCATGCCTCGGGTAATCCGAAGAACGTTGAATTGCGCGAAGTCCAAGTCCAATTTGGCGGCCTTCCGGACGGTCTCCCACATCTCGTCAACCGTCTCGATTGGCGCACCGAGGATGAAGCTCCCTATGACGTCGAGGCCCGCACGTTGAGCTTTCTCTGAAGCCTCCTGAGCCATCGCATACGTGAGCCCCTTCTTGTAGTACTTGAGAATCCTGTCGACGCAGCTCTCTATCCCGAGATAGATCGCCCTGCATCCTGCTGAGGCCATCTCTCTGAACATGCCCTCATCGGCTTGGTTGACCCTCCCCTCACAGTACCACTCCAGGTCGAGACCACGCTCTTTGATCAGCTTGCAGATTCCCACAACGTGCTCCTTGTTGAGGGTGAATATGTCGTCAACCACGGCGTACTCCCTTATGCCAAACCTGTCACCGAGGAGCTCAAGCTCGTCCACGACGTTCTCAGGAGACCTCCATCTAATGGTGGAGTTCGTGAAGGCGCTGCAGGAACAGAAGACGCATTTGTAGGGACATCCCCTCGAGGTGAGGATGGATCCCATGCTCTGACTGGACACCCTGAGCCCCCCAAAGGCGCCGTAGGTCAGGTGAGAGACGAGCTCATAGGCCGGGAAGGGCAGGGAGTCCAGGTCCTCTATATGCGGGCGGTCGTCGTTCACTCGGATGTGCCCATTCTCCCGGTACGTCAGGCCCCTCACCCTGGAGAAGTCAGGGGATCCCTTCTCCATCTCGGCCACGAGTTCCACGGCCGTTTCTTCGCCCTCTCTCCTTACCACGAAGTCGAACTCGTCGTACTTGGAGAGGATCTTGTCGTGATTGAAGGTGGCGGAGTACCCGCCGAGAACGATGGGGCAGTCGGGGAACTCCTGCTTGCATAGGTGCGCGGTGTCCGCCACGTTCTTGAAGGTCATAACCAAGGTGGACATGCCTATCAGGTCAGGTTCGGAAGCCCTGACTCGCCTGGAGAACTCGTCCGTTGTGGGGATCTGCTCACAGTTCATGTCGAGGACCTCAACATCATGGCCTTCCTGCTGAAGCGATGCGGCCACGTAGAGCAGTCCCAAGGGAGGGGACATAGATCGCATGTTTATGCGTGAGCTGAAAACCTGCTCAACGATGGAGGATGGAGAGATTAGGAGTACCTTTAGGGTCAATTTACCGCCGCTCCACTCGAGTACCTGCCCTCGAAACTGCCGAGAGGACCACGCTGCTTCACTCGTCGGCCGATTGCCAGCCCCGCCGGGGAAGCGAGGAAGATGGCTATCAATCTATCGGTGGCCGGGGTATATCGCGACTTGCCGACATGCGTGGGTCTCGTCGCGACTGTTCAGAGTTACTCGCTCGAATTCGCCCGCAGCGGAATGCTATATGTCTCGAGACGACTCCTTGAGCAGCCTCAAGGCAGCCTCTCTTGGGCTTAGCTTCTTCCGTAGGACCTCCTCGACAGAGGCCTTGAAGTCCTCCCCGGAGCTGCGAGTCAGACTCCGTTCGAGGACGGACTCAGAGATAGCAATCATCAGCTCTTTCTCCACCTTCCGCCGTCGCCAGCCGTCAATCTTTCCGGACTCCTTGAGAAAGGCAAGGTGTCTCTCCAGAAGGTTGGCGATCTCGGTCACACCCTCCCCCTGAAGGGCGACGGCCTTGAGGACAGGAGGAACCCACTCGCCCTTCTCGCCTAGGTCGAGCATCATCTTCAGGTCTGTCACAACCCTGTCTGCATCCTCCATGTCGGCCTTGTTCACAACGAAGACATCGGCCACTTCGAAGAGGCCTGCCTTGAGGGTCTGGACCTCGTCCCCAGCGCCAGGCATGACCACGACCAGGGTCGTGTGGGAGAGATCCGAGACCTCGACGTCCGTCTGTCCAGCCCCCGCTGTCTCGACGAAGATGATCTCACTCCCGTAGGCATCCAGGATGTTGACCGCATCGGAGGTCGCCGCCGAGACTCCCCCCAGACGTCCCCTCGTCCCCATGCTGCGGATGAACACCCCCTCGTCTCTTCCGAGTTCCCCCATCCTGACGCGGTCACCCAGCAGAGCACCCCCCGAGATGGGCGACGTGGGGTCGACGGCTATGATTCCCACCCGCTTACCGCGCTCTCGAAACTCCTTGGCCAGACGGAAAATCAGGGTACTTTTCCCCGTTCCCGGCGGGCCGCTGACGCCGACGACGTGGGCATTTCCCGTCCTCTGATAGATTTCACGGATGGAGTCGATGGCGGCAGGGTCTCCGTCCTCGATGAGGGAAATCAGCTTCGCGACGGCCCTCTTGTCCCCCTGGATGAGGCCCTCAACGAGAGACATCGCGCTTCTTCCCCAGGTGGCCCTGGATGAATTCTACGATTGTCTTCAGGGGAGTCCCTGGTCCGAAGACCTCTGCGACACCTGCCTTCTTCAGCTCCGGAACGTCCTCAGGCGGGATGATGCCACCTCCGACGATGAGGACATCTCCCAGGCCCCTCTCGCGCAGCAGGTCTGCCACCCGAGGGAATAGTGTCATGTGGGCTCCCGAGAGGATGCTCATGCCCACGACGTCCACATCTTCTTGGACGGCGGCCTCGACGATGTCCTCTGGAGTCTGGTGGATGCCGGTGTAGATTACTTCCATACCTGCGTCGCGCAGCCCCCGCGCGACCACCTTCGCCCCGCGATCGTGGCCATCGAGCCCAGGCTTCGAGACCAGCACTCGTATCTTGGCCATGGGACGCCTCCAGGATCAGTAGACGAGAGGCTCCTTGTAGACGCCGTACACCTGTTTGAGGGCGGTCACGGTCTCCCCAAGGGTAGCCCTGGCCTTCACGCAATCGAGGATTGGCACCATGAGATTCTCCTCCTTCTCCGCGGCCTTTGTCAAGCCATCCAGTGAGCTCTGCACCTTAGCATCGTTGCGCTCCTTCCGGAGCCTCCTCAACCTCTCTAGCTGCCTGTCCTCCGCCTCCTTGTCTATCCTCAGATACTCGATGACCTCGGGCTCCTCGGAGACGAACTCGTTGACGCCGACGATGATCCTCTTCCGCTCCTCAATCTCCCTCTGGTACCTGTAGGCCGAAGAGGCGATCTCCGTCTGGTAGAACCCCTTTCTGATGGCAGGAATGACGCCTCCGAGCTCGTCGATGCGATCGAAGTAGCGGTAGGCCTCCTCCTCGAGGTGGTCCGTCAACCACTCAAGGTAGTAGGAGCCTCCCAATGGGTCCGCAGTGTTGGCGACGCCGCTTTCGTGGGCGATTATCTGCTGGGTCCTCAGGGCTATGCGAACGGCTCGCTCCGTGGGTACGGCCCACGCCTCGTCCATGGAGTTGGTGTGAAGAGACTGGGTTCCCCCCATCACGGCCGCCAGGGCTTGAAGGGTGACGCGGACGATGTTGATCTCCGGCTGTTGAGCCGTCAGGGAGACGCCTGCGGTCTGCGTATGGAACCTCATCCACCATGAGCGGGGGTTAGCCGCCCCGAAGGTGTCCTTCATCTCCCGGGCCCATATGCGGCGGGCCGCCCTGTACTTCGCGATCTCTTCAAAGAGGTCGTTGTGGGCGTTGAAGAAGAAGGAGAGACGGGGCGCGAAGGAGTCGACGTCCAGCCCTCGCTCTAGGCTCCAGCGAACGTACTCAAAGCCGTTGGCCAACGTGAAGGCCAGTTCCTGACCGGCTGTAGAGCCTGCTTCGCGAATGTGGTAGCCGCTGATGCTGATGGGGTTCCACTGGGGCAGGTGCTTTGACCCGTACTCGATCGTATCCACGACGAGCTTCATGTGAGGTTCCGGGGGAAAGATCCACTCCTTCTGGGCCTGGTACTCCTTCAGGATGTCGTTCTGGATGGTGCCCCTGAGGGCGCTAGCGGAAATGCCCCGGCTCTCTGCCATGGCGATGTACATGGCCCACAGGACCGTAGCCGGACCGTTGATAGTCATGGAGGTGCTGACCCGGTCCACAGGGATGCCCTCGAAGAGGGCCTCCATGTCCTGGAGGGACGAGACGGCGACGCCACATATACCGAACTCCCCCTCGGCCTCGGCGTCGTCGGTGTCTAGCCCGTAAAGGGTCGGCATGTCGAAGGCCACGCTGAGGCCGGTCTCCCCGTGGTCCAGGAGATACTTGTAGCGGGCGTTGGTGTCCTCCGCAGAGCCGTGACCTGCAAACTGGCGCATGGTCCATCGACGGCCGCGATACATGGTACCGTGGATCCCACGAGTGAAGGGGTACTCTCCCGGGAAGGCCAGCTTCTCCAAGTAGCCCGAGCCCCCCGCTTCGACGGGGGTGTAGAGGGCGTCCACCTCGAGGCTGGATGTGGTCATGAAGTTCCTGCGGTCCGACGGGTCCGTGAGCGACTTGGCCAGCGTCTCCTTCTCCCATCTCCGCTTGGCCTTCTCGATCTCCTTCAAGCCATCCTCGTCAGACATGAAACCCTGGCGGTGCTCAGTAGGTCCCGTCGATATTTTTACCTTCCGGAGGGACTCATGGGCCGTGAGAGGACCGCTTGAGGGAGGGCTCCAGGGACTTACTCTCCTGGACGATGGATCGGATCAACGCCTCAAAGGCCTCTGCGACGTTCTCCCCGGTCTTGGCACTCGTCATTTGCCAGGGCGCCTCGTGGGCCTTGCTGAGATTGACGATGTCCTTCTTCTTGACCCGCACCTCGTTCTCCAGGTCAAACTTGTTCACAAGTATGGCGGCGTTGACATCGCCCGCCGCGCTATGAACGCCCTTGAGCCACCCATCGAGGGCCTCCAGCGTCTCCGGGCGGGTGACATCGGCTATGGCGAGGACGCCGTTGGCTTTGTAGAAGTAAGCGTCTTTGAGAAGCTCCATGAACCCCTGCCGACCCATGATGTCCCACAGGACGGCATCCACCTTCAGGGGTTGCCCCATGGGGTCCTCCAGTGAGATTGTCTTCTTGCTGATGAGGGTGCCGATGGTCCTGATGTAGTCAGTCTCGAATCTGTCTGCGACGAACCGACGGATGAGACTGGTCTTGCCTACCGCTTCCTCTCCCACGGTACATATCTTGAGTTTGAAGCGGCGCTTCGCGCGAGCCTGAGCCATCAGACGTCAGCTGGTTATCACGAGCGGGTAAAAATGCAGCGACGAGATTATCTATCCTGGTAAGAGGTGCTAGATGGGCTTGAAGTGTATCATGTCGGTCACGGAACCCGTGGAGCGGCCCCGCCCCTTGAACACGACCTCAACCTCCATCCCGATCTCGACCTCCTCCTCAGGCAGGTCAACGCGGTTCAGGAGGCCGCCCTTCACGCCCGCGAACCGGACCATGGCCCAGACCTCTGGGACCTCCACACGCTCCCCCCTTTCACCGACGTAGGCCACGGTGTAGGCATTAATGACCCCTTTGTTGGGGACCTCCTCCCATTCGACCATCTCGGTGAAGCAGTCCTCGCAGTAGAGGCGGGGCGGCATGTAGAGCTCGTCACAGGTGGGGCAGAAGGTCCCCATGAGCCTCTCGTTGTCGCGGATCTCCCTCAGGAAGCGCTCGCCCGCCACGCCGGCGGTATAGATGTAATCGGCCTCCATGTTGCCGCTCCACTTGCCGAAGTCCTCAGCCACTCAGCGGCCCCTCCTTGGCTTGAAGTGGAGGATGTCCCTTACGGATCCCACCCTCTCCTCCTTGGGCTTCCACACCGCCTTCACCTTCATGCCGATCTTGATGGCATCCTTGTCCACGTCCCCTAAGTAGTGCATGAACCCCATCTTCTCTGAGGCGCCGTCGATGCTTATGACGGCGACGAAGATCGGCTCCTCGATGCGTCGGGCGTCGGTGTCCAGGTAGGAGATGGAGAAGGTCTCCACAGTGCCTGTGTCCTTCAGCTTCACGAAGTCCCCCGTACGGACGAAGCACTCGCGGCAGAAGGACATCGGGGGGAAGTAGACCAACTGGCACTCATCGCACCTCCTGCCCACGAGGCGGCCCTCCTTCAACTCGGCCAGGAAGTGGCTCATGGATTCACCGGTGCTCCACTCATACTGGGCCTCGGGCCTCCATCTCTCGGTGATGACCTTGCCCTCCGTGAGGTCCCGACTCGTCAACGGAGTTCCTGGCCACACCCTCTCTGCCATCTCTCTCACCCCCTCATCACCAAAACGCTGGAGAACTGCATCAGGTCTCCCCAGGCCTGACACACTCCCACCTTCGGGTCGCCGGGAACCTGCCTTCGCCCTGCCTTGCCAGCGAGCTGCCAGTAGATTTCCCCCGCCTTGATTCCCATGGTGGCGGCTATGGGGTTCCCCACACCGAGGAGGCCTCCGGAGGGGCAGACGGGCAGATCTCCGTCCCTCTGCGTGACACCCTCCACGGTCAGCTTTGGCGCCTCACCCTTGTCGGCAAGGAGCAGGCCCTCCAGGTGGTGCAGCTCCTTGTAGTCGAAGGGGTCGTAGGGCTCCACCACGTCAACCTCCTTCCTCGGATCATCGACCTTCGCAATCTTGTAGGCCATCTGAGAGGCGCGGGCGAGGTACTCTGGGAAGTAGAGATCACGATTGGTCCACATGGTCGTGTCGATGCACCATCCCACCCCCGATATCCACACCGGGGTCTCACTGTACTTCCGAGCCACTTCCTCGCTGGCTAGAACCAGCGCCGAGGCTCCGTCGCTTGGGGGGCTGATGTCCAACCGCTGCACCGGCCACGCCATGACCTCGGAGTTCAGCACGTCCTCCACCGTGATGTTCGGGTCGGCCAGCTGGGAGCACGGATGGTCCACGGCGTTTCGCTTGTTCTTCACCGCGACCTCCGCAATCTCCTCCTTCTTGATGCCATGGACGGTCATGTAGCGGTTCATCTCCAAGGCGAAGATCCAGACTAGGTTGGGCTGCAGGGGCCTATCCAGGATGGGATCCCAGATGTGGGCGAAGGCGGACTGCGGATGGGGGAAGCAGGAGGACATCTTCTCCTCGTTCACGACAAGGCAGACATCAGCCAGTCCGGAGGCCACGTGCCACCAACCGGCGATGGGAGAGAAGACGCCCGTACCGCCACCAGTAAAGACTCGCATATAGCGCCGTCCAGCGCCGCCGCACCCGTCGGAGAGATACTCCCCCTTCATGTGGATGCCATCAAAGGCGTCGGGTGCCGAGCCGGTGACCACGGCATCGACGTCCCCAAGTCCGAGACCTGCCTCCTCTAGGGCCATCCGGGTCGCCTGGTAGCACATCTCCTTCCCGGTTTCCAGGAGGCGGCGGCGGAAGAGCGTCATCCCGGCTCCGATGACCGCAACGCGTCTCATCTCAGGCCCCCAGTATCGCAACGGCTCCGCTTGTCGTCGGAACTCCCCTCCAGGACTGGGCCAATCCGATTTCGACGTCGACGACCTGGTGCTTTCCCGCCTCCCCACGAATCTGTCGAGCAACCTCCATGGCGCGATGGAGACCGGACGCTTCCAGGAGACTCCCCACTCCCAGCGAGCCCCCGGAGGGGTTCACAGGCAGGCCGCCGGAGATGTCGTACTGCCCATCCCGTAGGAGCTGGCTTGCACGGTATCCACCGGAGAGGCCCAGGGCCTCGAGGTGCTGCAGCTCCTTGTAGGCGAACCTGTCATCGACCTCAGCCACCTGGATTTGCCTCCGAGGCCGCTCGATCCCCGCCATCATGTAGGCTTGGCGAGCCGCGAGGCGGGCGTACCTAGCTTCCTTTAGGCTCCGGGTCTCAACCCACGGAGTGTCGGATGCCCAACCCACTCCCCTCACCCATACAGGTCGATCCGTCAGCTCCTTCGCCTTCTCCCCCGAGGCGAGGACGAGGACGATGGCTCCATCCGCCAAGGGGCTCGTCTCGGCCGCCTTTAGGGGCTTGAAGAGCGGCTCGGACGCCATCACCTCTTCGACCGAGGTCTCCTCCCCGAAGCTGGCGCTTTCGTTCTTCAACGCGTTGCTCTTGTTCTTCACGACCACCTCGGCGCAGTCCGCCTCTGTGTTCTCCTGGTCCTGCAGGAACGCGTGCATCTCGAGGCCGGCGAGGAGGTGCGGGTGTGCCTTGTGAGGACGATTGTGGATCGGATCCACGGCGAAGGTGACAACGCCTCCGTGGGTGCGAAGGTTGGAGGCTTTGCTGTGAGACTCTACGGCCACGATATCGAAGTGGCCCGTCCGCAGGAGCATCGAAGCCGACGCAAGACCATGAAGACCGTCGCCAGTGACTGTGAAGGCAGGCCTCAACGCTGCGCCCAGCTGGTCGGGGGTAAACTCGTCAAAGATCGAGAAGCCCTCGAGATAGTCCTCAGCACAGGTCACGAAGCAGTCGATGTCACTTCGGGGGCTGACTCCAGCGTCTTCATACGCCCTCAAAGCGGCCTCAAACATAAGCTCCTTCCACGAGTATTGGCGGCTGTCAGGAGTGAAGCCGACGTGCCCGACACCGACGATTGCAGCCTCTGTCATCCCACTCCCCGCGGGTAGGCGGGTCCACCTAGGATTGCCCTCGTAATAAAAACCTTCCTGCGAGCCGAACACAAGTCGGATGAGGCCTCAACTAAGACTATTTACAGAGAACCCGCAATGCTCCGCCGTTGACCGAGTACTACTTCGACATCGAGACTGAGGGCGAGGATCCCCTCCACGATAAGATACTGACGGTCCAGTTTCAGCAGCTGGAGAGCGGCGAACCCGTGGGAGGCCTCAACATCCTGACGGAGTGGGAGTGGGGAGAGAAGGAGGTCATCCGGTCGATCCTGGAGAAGGGCCTCCTCGAGATAGGATGGGACTTCGTACCCATCGGCAATCGGCTGAGCTTCGACATCACTTTCATCGTTGAGAGGGGAGAGTACCACAACCTCCTCTCGTGGCAGCCCGCGGATCTGAAGCTCTATTTCTTCAAGAAGCCCATGGTGGACATCTGGCCCGTCCTGGTGTTGATGAACAGGGGGCGCTTCGAAGGCTCCAGCCTCACGAACTTCACCCAGAAAAGGGAGTGGAGCAACGTCGTGCCTCCGCTCTATAGGAAGGGCGACTACCAGGGGATTCTCCAATACATCCAGGAAGAGAGGGACGCGGTCATCGATCTCTACAGAGAGGTTAAGTCGGTTCTCTCCACCCTCGGCGACCGACGGAGAGCTCGCCTGGAGGGGGAGTAGTCAAAAGGTTCATGGAAGTCGAAGCGTTGGAGTGGGCGTAATGGTGCTGAACCTGAAGGAGGAGCACGACCTCATTCGAAAGTCGGTGAGGGACTTTGCAGAGAAGCGAGTAAAGCCCATTGCCCGCGAGATAGACCGGGAGGCGCGGTTCCCTACGGAGACCATCAAGGAGATGGGCAAGCTCGGACTTATGGGCATGGTCGTGCCGCTGGAGTACGGTGGCAGCCTGACCGACACCATATCCTATGCGATCGCTGTAGAGGAGCTGTCACGGGTGGATGGGTCCCACGGGCTCATAATGGCGGCCCACAACTCTCTCTGCACCTCCCACATTCTCATCGCTGGAAACGAGGTTCAGAAGAAGATGTACCTGCCCAAGCTGGCAACGGGAGAGCACATCGGCGCCTGGGCCCTCACGGAGCCTATGTCGGGGTCCGATGCTTCGACCATGCGTACGAGAGCCACGAAGGACGGTGATGAGTGGGTTCTCGACGGAGCTAAGAACTTCTGCACGAACGCCCCACACGCCGACACTTTCGTTATCATGGCAATGACCGATCAGGCCAAGGGATCCCACGGCATCAGTGCCTTCGTTGTGGAGGGGAGAACTGAGGGGTTGACCCCGGGCGTGGAGGAGGACAAGCTAGGGGTGCGCGCCTCCGCCACATCCCAGGTCATCATGGAGGATTGCAGAATCCCTGAGGAGAACCTCCTGGGGGACATCGACAACGGCTATCGGGACGCATTGAAGGTCCTGGACGGGGGCCGCATCAGCATCGGTGCCATGGCGGTCGGGATTGCCCAAGGGGCCCTCGACGAGGCGATGGCATACTCGCGGGTCAGGGAGGCCTTCGGCCAGAAGATCTCTGGATTCCAGGCCATCCAATTCATGCTGGCCGACATGGCCACCCAGACGGAGGCATCCCGCCTTCTAGTGTACAAGGCGTCCCACCTGAAGGATACGGGAAGACCCTACAAGAGGGAGGCGGCTATGGCCAAGCTCTACGCCTCGGAGGCAGCAAAGAGGATTACCGACAAGGCCCTGCAGATTCATGGCGGCTACGGCTTCGTCAAGGACTATCCCGTCGAGAGGATGTACAGGGACACCAAGCTGACGGAGATCGGCGAGGGGACCAGCGAGATTCAGAGGCTTGTCATCGCCAGAGAGATCCTCAAGGACGCTACTTAGCCCTTCATCTGGACGATCATGTATTGGTTCTTGTCGCTATCATACACCCGCATGGCGATGCCACCCCAGGGGCGCTCCTCCGCCTTCCTTCGGAAAGCGATACCCTTGGAGATGAGCTCGTCCTGTATGGCGTAGGCGTCGTCCGTCAGGAACATAATGGATGTGTTCTCACCTATGTGGCCCACGTCCGATTCGTACTCTGACGGATCATCATACATCTCGGCGACGGGAGTAAATGGCATAATCGCGGTTCCCTCGGGGCTGGCTCGGTAGATTGTGTAATCCTCGCCGGCCTCCTCCCCGGGTACTTTCGCGGACTCAAGGCCCAGGCTCTCGAAGAACTCCCGCGCCTTCCCTTCGTTCCTGGTCACGACGGTCACCCAGCCCAAGGAGGTGAGTCCAGGCCCGGCGCCCTTCGCCTCCCGCTCTTCTTGGATGAAGAGGGTGTTCCCATCGACGTCCCAAAACCTGGCAAAGGTCTTGCTTTCCTTCTCGACCTTGACGCCCCGGCTCGCCATGTCCTGGACAGTCTTCTCCAGGTCCCCAGTCAGGAATCCCAGGCCCGTGACGATGCCGATGGAACGTAATCCCTCCTCGTACTCGTCCTCGCTCCAATCTGAAGTTGGCTGCCAGACATCGATGCTGGCATCCGGGCCCTCCTCCGTCGTCCCCAGGGCCAAATACCCGAACTCAGGCATGGCCTCTCTTACCTTCAGCCCGGCCTTCTCGGTGTAGAACTCCCTCGCAGCCTCCTGGTTTTTCGTGAATATGCCGACATCGCCAAGGCTCAGTATCCTTGCCACAGATATCCCCAGTCCGGGGAAGGCGTCCTTCCGTTTAAGCCTGGGGGGTGCCGTTACAATCGATGGAACGGCGAGGAAAGCGAGCAAAACAAGGGGAGAAGTCCCAACGGTAATAACCCCCCCAAGCCATCATCATTCGATGACCGTCGGGAAGGTTCCGGAGCGCAAGCCAGATGGGCGCGACGGACCTCCCCAGGGATACCCGAAGGACCCAAAGCACTACGCCGACCCTGAGAACTGGAAGTATCCCGTTCACACCCCCTTCCACGCCAGGGCCGCCAGGAGATACTTCGACGATCCCGCCAACCGGGCCAAGTACTCGGGGGAGGAGCAGGAGTACATCGAGTGGCGAATAAGCCAGGCCCTGAAACGGTTCGGCGTCGTCGAGGGCAGGTCTCTGGGCGACCGGAAGGTACCCTTCGACAAGGACCTCGAGGAGATGGGACTGGAGGACCTCCTCATCTTCTTTCTGGGGACTGATAGGCTCAAGCGAGCGATGAAGATCGGTGATGTCTCCATGGCCCACAAGGGCAACCTGGTGGAGGGCACAGTGAAGGACTACTCCGTGAGGGTTGATATCGGCGACAAGCGCATCATCCATGAGTGCCCGGACTGGCAGAGGCGTTCGGCGGGAGGACTGTTCTGTAAACACGTCGGCGCCGCGTTCCTCAAGCTGCCCGAGACCGAGGCTCTCGACCTGCTAAGACGGCTAGCGGTCGAGAGGGATCGGTGGATCTTCCAGACGGGCACCGACTAGGCTCCTCACCATACCTCATCCTCTTGACCAGTCGTCTGGAGGTCTCGATAGGCGCGTGAAACTGGGTTCCGGCAGACCGGGCACCGGCCCCCGACTATGCAGGCGCTGCAGAGGTACTGACCGCAGATGTGCTGGTAGATTCCGGGCGCCCCGTGCTTGATGCACATCTTCTCCGTCCTTCCCCTCGCCGGGCGAGGACTCGGCGTTTCGGCCTCCTCCTCTTCCTCCGAGGTCCTGGTCTCGAAGACCCTTAGGGACTGCTCCAACCTCTTGGCCTCGTAGGCCCCGAGGCCCAGGTTGCGGGCTAGGGATATCATGTTCCACTCCCGTCGCGGCAAGTCCATCGCCACCTTCATAAGATCATCCATGCCTGGAAGCTCCTCCTCTGGGACGTTGAGATGCTGGACTCCTCGGACATATCCCAGAACCTGACGAGAGTCGTTCAGGTCCAGGTGCGGAAGCCCGCTGACGACCTCCGACAGCCTTGGCAGCCTATTGTGGGAGCCTCTGGCCGTCGACAGGACGTCTCGTGAAAACGCCTCCAAGTTCCGCAACTCGGTGTCCGGCAGGGAGAGTACGTCCACCTCGGGCGGTTCGTTGACGTATCTCAAGACCTCGTCAAGGTACTCCATCGGTACGTTGCAGTACTTGAAGGCCTCCTCTTTGGTGGCCGGACGAGCGTTGACGACCTCGAAGTCCAGGACGTTCCACGAGAGGGTTTTCACCTTCTCCTCCCTTCGTCTCTCCCCGAGGCTCTTCTGGCCCACCAGCGCTTCCTCCATGGTGGGGTTCAGGTTCAGTGCTCTCTGATAGGCCTCGTTGGCCCGCTCGTAGAGGCCCATCTCCACGTACGATCTGCCGAGGGCGCACAGGAGACCCTCGTCCTTGGGCCGGATGTCCACCGCGACAACGTATGACTGGATGGCGTCTTCCCAGCGGCGCAGTGTCTCGCACAGGCGGCCGCGTCCCTTCCAGAGTTCGACATCACCAGGGTCGAGTTCGATTGCCTTATCGTAGGCGGCCAAAGAGGACTCCGGTTGTCCCAGTTTCAGGTAAAGGCCTGAGCATCGGGTCCACACGTCCTTGGAATCTGGGGAGAGGCGAGCGGCATGCTCCAGCGACTCCACGGCCTCGGCCCAGCGACCCAGGGCCTCCAAGGCCTCCACCTTCTGGAAGAGGAGCTCTCGGTCCTCCCGCTTCTCCAAGAGAGAGGCATCAATGAAGTCCAGGGCCTCTTCGTGCTTGTCCAGGGCTTTCAGGAGGGCCACCTTCGCTGCGGTCAGGGCTGGATCATTCGGATGGCTCGACAGAGCGTCACCAACAATCCTGTGGCCCTCATCGGCCCTCTGGAGCTTCAGTAGGGTAAGCCCCTTCTGGGCAAGAATGGTGGGGTGCGACCCGCCGAAGTAGAGCGCCTGGTTCAGGTTCGTCAAGGCCTCGTCCCAGCGTCGAGCCTCCCAGAGAACTCTCGCTCTCCAGTAGTGGGCCCAGGGATCTGACGGTGAGCGGTCAATCAAGCCCTCGACGGTGGCCAAGGCATCCTCAAACCTCCTGAGACGCGCCAGGTTGAGAGCCCGTCCTACCAAGCCATCCCGGTTTTCCGGATCCAGGTGAAGGGACTCGTTGAAGGCTCTAAGGGCATCCTCGTGCCGTCCGAGCCCCGCAAAGGACTCTCCTTTGACGATGTACGCCTCGGAGTTCTCCCTATCCCTGCGGATGACCTCGTCGGCCACCCTGAGAGACTCTGGATAGTCTTCCAGGGATAGAAGGAGTCGGGCCTCCTCCAGCTTGGGTGCAGGGTCGTTCGGGTTGAGCTTACAGGCTCTTTCGAGACACTCCAGGGCCTCCGTTCCCAGACCCAGGGTGCGTGCCATGGACGCCCGTAGGGTCCAAGCCCTTGGGTCTTTGCCGTGGACCTCGGAGAGTTCGACGGCGACGTCATACGCCTCCTTAGGACGGCCTAGCTCCTTCAGACACTGAACTCGGGCTTCGAGAAACCTCCAGTCATCCACCCGCCGAGGCAGGGCTTCCTCCAGTCCCTGGAGTGCCATGCGGTAGTCGCCGAGCTCCATGTAACAAGCGGCCCTCATGAGGCGGGCCTCATCAGCGGTGGGCTCGACACGCAACGCCTTGTCGAAGGAGTAGAGCGCCTCCTGAGGCTTTCCCCCGCTCAGCAGTGCGTTCCCCTTGGCCATCCAAATCCGACCCTCTTCCTTCAGCTCTCCCGCTTTGTCGAAGCAACCCACCGCTTGATCTAGGCGTCCCAACTCCATCAGTGAGAGACCCTTGAAGTACCAAGCCTCGGGATCCTCTCGGAGGCCAATGGCATCATCGAAGGCGGCAACGGCCTCCTCGTGGGACCTGAGGTGGTGGAGGGATAGGGCGATGCCTTGCTGGGCTTCGAAGCTCTCCTGATCCGACTCGAGAGCCTCTTCGTAGACGTGGAGAGCCTCTCCATGCCTGGACTCGCGGGAAAGGAGGGCGCCCTTCCCCAGGAGGAGGCTGAGGTTCGCAGGGAGCTGCTTCAGTCCGTTGTCATAGGCCTGTAGGGCGACCTTCAGCTTTCCCATGGCCTCAGCAGAGGATCCCATCTCCAGGTAGGTCCCCACGTCTTGGGGCTCATGTTCGACCAACTGCTTGCACGCTTGGTACACGCCCTTCCATCGCCCCATGGACTTCAGGATGTCCTTCCTAGTCCTGAGCGCTCGGAGGTCTCCGTGCAGCTTCGCGGCCGAGGAGAGGGGTCCAAGAGCCTCCTCACCGCGGCCTAGGCCATGAAGCGAGAGCCCCTTGCAGCGAAGCCCGATGTCGTCCTTGGGCGCCTTCGAAAGGATTCTCTTGGAAGCTTCCAAGCACGTGTCCCACGCCTCAATCTCAAGGGTCAGCGACGCGGCCTTCCTTGCGACCTCCAAGGAGGTCCCATCCCGCTCCAGGATGTTCTGGAGTATCTTCAGGGCCTCCTCCTTTCCTCCAGATCGGATCCAGCTCCATGCCTCGTCCAACAGGACATCCTCGCGGGTGGGGTCGAGCGAGGCAATCTGACCGCATATCTCTCGATAGTCGTTCCACCGCCGCAGGCCTGCTGCGCAAGCCCTCTGACCCTCGAGGACATCGATGTTCTTGGGGGCTAGACCCGACGCCTCCTCGAACACCTCCTGGGCGTGTTCATAGCGCTCTGCCTCCAGCAAGAGGTGGCCCAGGTGGGCGATGACATCGACTCTGTCGGGAGCATATCTCAGGCTGACTTGGAGCGAACGAATTGCCTCTTCCCGCTCCGCAAGCCTCTCCTCAGCAAGGGCCTTCAAATCCCAGAGGTCTGCGTGCGTCGACTCCAAGTCCAGGGCTGAGGCAGTGCTGTCTCGAGCCTGCTCCCACTCCTCCTGCTCGACGTGTATCTGGGCCTTTGCCCTGAGGGCTGCGACGCTGCGGGGATCCTCCCCCAGAGCAACGTCGAGGGCTCGTAGGGCGTCCTCAGTCTCCCCCCTCCTCCTCAAGCGGGAGGCCTCGATCAGGCGAAGCTCCGCCGACGATCCCTTCGACCCTTCTATCAAGGCCAAGGCCTGCCGCCACTGGTTACCCTCCCTTGCAATGGTCCAGAGGGCCCCAAGCCCCTCCTCCTCAGAGCCGCCCTCAACGAGGAGTTCGGCCCGGAGTAGCTGGAGCTCTTCACTTCCGCCCAGGCTTATGTCCGCCTCCTCACATGCACTTACGGCCTCCGGGAGCTTTCTCGAAGCCCTCAGGAGCCTGATGAGAGCCACCCAGGACTCCACATCCCTCGGACGAGATTCCAGTTGCTGCCGAAGGAGAGCGACGAGCTTCGCGGAGCCGTCCAACGATGACGCGATCTCCGCCCCGTCGAGGATCAGGTCTCGTACACCCGGAGACGGAGATTCGGCTTCGGGTAGGTGCTCAAGGGCGCCCCGGAGTTCCATCCTCGCCCTATCACGCTGCCCCGCCCTCAGGTACTTGCGGGCCTTCTTCAGACACTTCCTCGCCTTGGATGGAGAGATACCCCTCCCTGGAGAATCGATAGTTGACATTCCCATCCCTTCGCCAGGGGGATGCGAGGAACGATATAAGGACTTTTCTCGAGGGAGGGGAGCGTGCCGGCATCCTGCGTCTAGATGTTGTGGACCACTTTTCGGATGCAGGCGCCGGGATTCGAACCCGGGCTATTGGCTATCCTCGAAGTCGTGGAAGGCCAAGGTCCTACCAGGCTAGACTACGCCTGCCAGGCGTGCGTAGTAGCTACGCTCCTTTAACCTTTGCCGGGACAAAAGGAGAGATAGATAGGGTCTGTGACACCACGCCTAGTCTCTGGCGAAACGGACGCTAGCCGACAATTAGAATTGGCGCATCCCTCCGGTTCCCAGAGGTGCGTGGGGAGGTGTACTCAATCGCGATTTGCCTAAAGCGTGTTCTCCCCACCTTCGCGCCGAGGAGGGGCGCCGTACAAGTGCCCAAGGCTCGCACGGCGGGGGGAGGTGATTGGATAAAGAGAGCAATATCAGGAATTCTAGCGGTCGTCCTGGCTCTAGTCCTCTTCCTTTCGTACTCCGGAACCGTAGCGGCTAACCACAGCTGGGCAACCCAAGATTTGGCCAAGCGGATTAGCCTCCTGGATGGCGAGATCGGCGATCCCTGCGTAAATGGGGACATCTCCTATGACGCGGAGACCACCTTCTGGGTGTCCCACGGGTGGAACTGGGCGCCTTGGTCTGAAGCGACGCCCCAGGAGAGGCGTGCCTTCATGCACCCCTCGATGACATTCGTGCTCTACATCGACGGGGATCTGCAACCCTCGTCAATGTTCGCGATAGACTTCCCGGCATTTGACCTCAAACTCAAGGTCTTCCAGACCGAAGTCCACGGCGGACTGCCAGCGGACACGTACACCTTCAGAGGCGAGTGGTATCTGAGCGGGTCCTTCTTCGGAGGAGACTTCCGCGATTCCGTCCTCGTTCTTGAGTGTGACGTGGATGTCATCCTAAGCTAGTAACTCCCTGAGAACCTCGGTTCGATGGCTTCCTCAGTCGGAAGACTCCAATTCGGACGAACGTCGAGGATTCCCTGAGCCGCCTGGACAATCGAGATTCTGGAAGTGAGAGAATCCACGCCTGTTAAGGTGAATCGCGAACGCTTTGTGTCAATTAGAATTGGCAGACCCCTCCGCGTCCGCTAGAGATTCCTCAGCAGAACATTCACCACGGTTTAGAATCGCTAGAAGACCGATGGTGGATTACACAAATCGTCCAAAGGATTATATCACTCTGCATGAATCCACTGCGGGGGAGTTTCATGGAGAAGCCGAGTCTGATGGACTTGCCGAGCCCAAATACGCAACTGGCTGTGATCTCGTTGGCCGCGCTTTTTGTAGGCACAGCCGTTGCGATATACGTCAATGGATCGGGGTTGACGACCGCCGTGGTTCCTGAGATGGCGGGACCAGTCTGGTCGCTTTCGATGGCCCTGGCCATCGTCGCTGCGGGCCTTCTCTGGTGGGGTCACAAGTACGGATTCATCGCTGCGATCATCACCGGTATCGTCTACATCGTGGCCATCGCCGGCGGTTTGGCGGGAATTGCTACGGGAGACGCTGCCGTAGAGTGGCTTATCCTGGATATCCCAGGCATTGTCTTTGTCCTGATCGTCTGGGTTTCCAGCTACGCCGCCTGGAGAGAGTGAGTAGGGCTGACAGCCAACCGTAGCTCATATCCTGCCGGGTCGGGGAATAGGAGTAGTCGCTTTCAACCACTCTGATTCCCTGAAGCCTCCGCGTTCACTATTCAGACCACTTTCCAGGAGAAGTGCGACCGGGAAGAGTCACCACTATGCTGTGCCGAGCCCGTCGAGCCTTAACGCCCGAGTCAGGGTGTCAATGGACGCACGCTGACAAACATATCTGGCGCACCCCTCCCCGTCCGCTCCGGTGAGATACACAGGTTCGCCGGGAGTAGAATTGGCACACCCCTCCGTATCGAGGAATCCACAGTATTCGGTTCTGATTCGTTCGAATATGGTAGATTCGATACTGTTAAGTAATGTCGTGTGACTGCCTGCCATGGGAGAGTTATGCAGCCGTTGAGTGCTCAAAGCGTGCTCTCCTCCATATTCGCGCCGAGGAGGGGCGCTTGAGAAGTTCCCAAGGCCCGCACAGCGGGGGGAGGTGAACGTTGTGAGAAACATGATTGCGCGACCTTTGGGGTTGTTGCTTAGTCTCGCTTTGCTGATGTTTTTGTTTGCTCAGCCAGCGGCTGCAATGAAGCCCGTGAAGGTGACTATCCTGAACCCATTCGGTGATTCGTTCGTAGAGGACTGCGATGGCTTTCAGGTCCGGATGGACTTCCACATTGTTCTGCAAATCAAGACGTTCTACGACAAGGACGGGAACGCGATTCGGATCCACTTGCATTGGACCATCAACGACGTCCTCACCAGGCTCGACACAGGAGAGGAGATCCGAGACAACGGTGGGTACTCCCAATTCTTTGACATCGTCGAGGGAACTGAGGCCTGGGTCGGAGGCGTCTGGCACTTTACCGTTCCCGGGGAAGGTCCCGTCCTCCTTGACGCAGGGAAAGTAGTCTACGACAGCGATGGTGTCGTAATCTTTGAGGCGGGTCCTCACGAAGTCTACAAGGGTTGGGTGTCCCTCTGCTTCCCGTGGGAGTGAGGAGAATCCCAAATCACAAGTCATGGCATTACACATCGACGGTGGGATGCTCCGTCCCACCCCTTTCCCCTTTTTCCTTCCCATCTTTGCGGGGTTGAGGGTAGGGGGATGAAGCCATGGATTGTGATCCTCGTTGCGGCGGCGATAGTCGCCGGCGTGGCTGGCGGCGTCTATGGGGCTATCTTGGGAAGAACTTCCTGTAGGGAAGGAGGAGCCCCAACAGCGACACGGTGATAACTGGGATCGACTCCAGCGACTGGAAGACGTCACCAGTGAAGCTAGCCGTGAGGAGTGGACTGCTCACCAAGGTGATAGGCACGAGCCACATAATGTACCAAGCCCGCTTTTCTCCCCTCCGGTAGCCCGTAAGGGCAATAGCCAAGACAAAGAAGGACCAGCTCATCTTGAGCAGCCCCAGTGCCCCGTATAGCCAGCGAACCATCTCAGCGGCCACAAGGCTCGAAGCCTGGAGCTCACTCCAGGACATGCCTATGACACGTTGAGCGTCAGTCTCAGCCAAATCCGTCCGGAGAGAACGCTTGCATGAAGCCAACCACCACCCACAGCAGCCCCAGACCTATGAACACCACCCACGCGTACTTCTCGTAGACTCGCTCCATCAGAAACCCCACACGCAGATCGAGTCTATGAATAAAGATTATAGATGTGCGAATGGGAGGTCGCCTCCCGACCCACATAACTTTGATGGGGATGAAGATGGGATTGGGTGCGAGACCTGAATGGGTTCGGATTATCGTTCGTCCAAGAAACAAGGCCGGGACCTAGACGATTGACCAAACGGGGAGATCGGGTTTCACGCCTAGACTTCGACAAAACGAACGCGTGGGAACAATTAGAATTGGCGCACCCCTCCGCGTCCGCTTTCAGCTTTGTTCGACAGGGAGCAAGCCCGACTCAAGTGAGTCGGTATTCTCACGAATGAGAATACCGTAACTGTCAAGGCATACCATGCCATGCTAGGGCTGAGTGCCGAGGAGGGGCACTATAGAAGTACCCAGAACCCGCCGGAGCGGGGGGAGGTGAGAGCCTAGTATGAGACTCAGGGCCCTGTTGACACCAATCACCGTTCTTGTCGTTCTAGCGCTTCTGACGACCCCCGTCTCGGCGACCCCACCATCTCAGGCCAATGATCCTATTGATCTTACCTTTCAGAAGTGTGCGGTGTCCTACTTCATCTGGTTGGGAATCGTTGGCGGCGACCTGAATGGCTTCCTGATCGCTATCCTGACCGATTTGCGCGAAACAGGTTCAGTCACGCACATGTCATGGAGTTGGTTTGTGTTCGCTGACGGCGTCGCGTTCGTCGCCGACCTCAGCGGAATCCTGAGCATGAAGACGGGAAGGGTGGTCATGAATGGCGTCATCACCAGCGGTTGGCTGCAAGGAGCGCAAATCCACGTAGCAGCACAGCTCGACTTCGTCACCATATGCTCCGCTGGGGACATGCGAATCATGCCTCTTTCGTGACCGTACCATGCTAGGGCTGAGTGCCGAGGAGGGGCGCGTCACAAGTACCCAGGGCCCGCACGGCGAGGGGAGGTGAGACTAGAGGCGTGATGGCAAGAAGTCACCTGAAGGTCTTCGTCGTATTTGCACTCATCCTTGGTGTGTCGATAACTCAAATCGGCACCGTCTTCGCCGCGCGGCCCATTGATACCTACTACACCTTTGTGGGGCCCCCAGAGATCGAAACAGACATCGACGTGCTGCCGAGCGGCGTGGTGAAGATCACACTTCACCGTGTCGTTTAGGGGGCTGACGGAGATTGGGTAGGCGAGTGGGTGCACAGTGGGTTCGCCACCATAAGTCCTAATGGCGAATTCTTCGCCTTTGCCAAAGGAACGTTCACCGGCTCGG